>OODJ01001133.1_pt1 | contig 22560 bp, 20 predicted proteins | sample 1671611 | NCBI WGS metagenome assembly OODJ01 (sample SAMN06348174, study PRJEB24527) | human gut metagenome | biome: human gut; feature: ankylosing spondylitis patient; material: feces | host: Homo sapiens | place: China | collected 2015-10 | reverse complement strand
AACCGACGGGAGGAGAGTATGAAAAACAACGAGGCGGATGATGCCCGCAAAAACGAAATTTACAAAAACAAGATTCTGACCGTGCCGAATGTGCTTTCCGCATTCCGGCTTTTGCTTGTTCCTGCACTTGCGTGGCTGTATCTTGTTCGGAAAGATTATTCCGCAACGGCATGGGTGCTGCTGCTTTCGGGCGCAACGGATATTGCGGACGGCTTTATTGCGCGGAGATTCGGAATGGTGAGTGACCTCGGCAAGGCGCTCGATCCGATTGCGGATAAGCTCACACAAATTGTGATGCTTGCCTGCCTTTTGACGCGCTTCGGCAACCTGCTGTTCCCCTGCGTTCTGCTTATCGTGAAGGAAATCGTCACCGGCTGCATGGGCATTGCCGTAATTCGCCGCACGGGAAAGGTTCTTGCGGCGGAATGGCACGGCAAGCTGACGACTTTTCTTTTATACACGCTGATGATTGCACATGTTGTGTTCTATAATATTGCTCCTGCGCTGTCGGACACGCTGATAATAATCTGCACGGCGATGATGTGCTTTTCGTTCCTGCTGTATATGATGCGGAATATCCGTGCGCTTAAGAGCGTGGGTAAAAAAACCGAAAAAAAGCCGGAAAGAACCGTGCAGGCGTTTGAACGGTGAGCGCACCGAAGCCGATAAAAACGAAAACAAAAAAATCCGAAAAACAATGCTGCCGATGCGGCACGGCTTTTCGGATTTTTGTTCATTTCAAAATGATAAATTGCTTCGGGCTTTGCGCATATCCTTCACACAAAGGATGGTTGAAGCGGAGAAGGCGGGTTCGGTCAGTTCAAACCGTCGGAAGCCGCCTCGGGACTGCCTTCGAAATTTCTGTTATGCAGAATTTGGGACAGCAGCTCATCCGAAAACTTCTTTGCAGCCTGTTCAACAATGATGCTGCCGGAGTAGGAGGGCGCGCAGGGGCTTACCGTCATGGATGCACCGGGGACACTGTCAAAATCAATGATCACACCGCAATACGAACCGGAAATTTCAAGGTTTGAGAACATTTCATCGTTGAAGAGCTTTGCAAGGTCATTCGGCATAACATCTTCAATTCCAATGGTGAAACGCCTGCTGTCGGCATTGCCGTCGGGGAACAGCTCTTTGATTTTTTCCCCGAGAGCAGTTGAGATGCGGCGAACGCTCACCTGTTTTTGAAAAGATCCTTGGCTCCGACGGTGTAGTCGATTCCGGACCAGACCGTCAGCGCAGCGGCGGCGCAGATAAGAACGAAATCCACCGGAATGCCTATTGCCGTGAACACGGGTCCGCAAAGCAGGGTAATAAGGATTGCGGCAAATTGCAGCGTTGTTTTCGCCTTGCCGATGGCTTTTGCGGCAATAACAATGCCCTTGCCTGCGGCAAGCTGGCGGATGCCGCTGACGAAGATTTCCCGCGCAATGATGATGAATGTGAACACCGGCATCAGGAAATTGCCGAAGCTCATGACTTCAAATCGGCAGAGCATGATGAGTGCGGCGGAGGTGAGCAGCTTGTCCGCCGTCGGATCCATCAATTTGCCGAAGTCGGTAACAAGGCCGCGTGCGCGCGCAATGCGCCCGTCCAGCGTGTCCGTAACATAGGCAAGCAGGAAAACCACTGCTGCAAGAACGTATTTGAGCAGCAGCGGAACGCCGTTCAGTGTGCCGATAAGCCAGCTTTCGGGCAGATAGAAGCATGCGATAAAGAGCGGTATCATAAGCATGCGAAGCATTGTAAGCTTGTTTGGAAGGTTCATTTTTGTTTCTCCGTAACAGTTTTAAGGGGTGGTGCCGACTTACCGTATAACCGTTTTAAGGGGCGGCGCCGACTCCCTGCATAACAGTATTTAAGGGGCGGTGCCGGCTTACCGTATAACCGTTTTAAGGGGCGGCACCAATTCACCGCAGAGGTCATAATAATCCGCGCCGGTGATTTTGATGCTGACATAACTTCCGGCGGGAACGGGGTTTCCGCAATGCGGAACCTTGATGATTCCGTCAACATCGGCTGCTTCGGCGTAGGAACGGCAGAAAAGGAATTCCTCGTCCGCGCCGTCAACAAGGGCTTCAACAACGGTGCCGATTCTTGCGCGGTTCAGCTCAAGGGAAATCTTCATCTGCTGACGCATGAGCCTGTCAAGCCGCTGCTCGGCGGTTTCCGCATCGACTGCGTTCGGCATGGAGGCGGCAGGTGTGCCGTCCTCGGCGGAATAGGTGAATGCGCCCACCCTGTCGAAAGGATGTTCCGCCATGAAATGCATAAGCTCGTCAAAATCCGCTTCGGTTTCGCCGGGGAAGCCGAGCATGACCGTTGTGCGGAGAATGAACCCGGGAGCACTGCGGCGGATATAGTCCGTGATTTCGCGGATGTGTTCCGCGCTGCCGTGGCGGTTCATGTCGCGCAGCATATGTGCCGAGATATGCTGAATCGGAATGTCGATATAATTGCAGATTTTCGGGTTGCGGTACATTGCGTCAACAAGTTCTTCCGTGACGGTGTTGGGATAGGCATAAAGCACGCGAACCCAATGCAGCCCCTCAATTTCGGTCAGTTTTTCAAGCAGTTCACGCAGCATGGGCTTTCCGTAAAGGTCAATGCCGTATGCCGAAGTGTCCTGCGCAATAACGGTCAGCTCCGTGACCCCGCTTTTTGCAAGCTGTTCAGCCTCGGCAAGAAGGGTCTCCATGGGGGTGCTGACTCTGCCGCCGCGAATCAGCGGGATCGCGCAATAAGTGCAGCGATTGTCGCAGCCGTCCGCAATGCGCAGATATGCGCGATATGACGGGGTCGTGAGCAGTCGCTTCGGGATGCCGCAGCACGCCGCGGCATTCGCATTTTCGGGCGCGGGTTCAACTCCGCAGATTTCCGCAAGCCGCTCCGCAAGAGCGGGATAGTTTTTTACGCCGTTGAAAACGTCAACCTCGGGCAGTTCCCGCGCAAGCTCATCACCGTAACGCTGGCTCAAACAACCCGTGACAACAAGCAGTTTGCAGCTGCCTGCGGTTTTATATTGCGCCATATCGAGAATCGTATCTATGGAATCCGTCTTTGCGCTTTCGATAAAGCCGCAGGTGTTAACGATAATGATTTCCGCCTGCGCGGCATCGTTCACGATATCGAACCCGCGTGACTTAAGTTCGCCCAACAGAATTTCGGAATCCACGGCATTTTTGCTGCATCCGAGGGAGACGAGACCGACACGGGGGCATTTTGAATATAATTTGTCGCTGTTCACTTAATCAGTATCCTTTCCGCTCCCGGGGGAGCCGCTTTGCAGATTTCCGCCGAATATGCGGTTGTATTCGGCTGCATCAATGAGCACCTTTCGGGGCTTTGCACCGTCCGGCTCGCTCACGAATTTGTTTTGTTCCATGATGTCAACAAGCCTTGCCGCACGCGCATAGCCGACGCGCAGTCGGCGCTGAATCATTGAAATGGAGGCCGTGCCGCTTTCAACAACGAGACGCACCGCATCGGGAAGCAAATCGTCATCCTGTTTGCCGTTGCCTTGGCCGAGCCCTCCCCCGCCGCCGGTGATTTCGCTTAACACGCTTTCGTCATATGACGGAGCAGTCACCTGATTCTGAAGGAAAAAGTCGCGAATCGCTTCAACTTCTTCATCCGACACAAACGCACCCTGTGCACGTGTGGGCTTGCTTGCGCCGTTCGCATGGAAAAGCATATCGCCCTTGCCGAGCAGCTTTTCCGCACCGCTTGCGTCCATAATAACGCGGGAATCCGTGCCGTTTGAAACGGCAAACGCAATTCGCGAGGGAATGTTGGCTTTTATAAGGCCTGTTATAACATCAACGGACGGCCGCTGAGTTGCAACGATAAGGTGAATGCCGCAGGCTCTGCCGAGCTGCGCAATGCGGCAGATGGAGTCCTCCACATCCTTGCCCACCACCATCATCAGATCGGCCAGCTCGTCGATGATAATAGCGATGTAGGGCATCTTTTCCAGATCAGGCCGTTCTGCGGCCAGCTTGTTGAAAGACTTGATGTCGCGCACATTGTTCTCTGCAAACAGATGATAGCGGCGCTCCATCTCCTGCACCGCGCTGCCAAGGGCACCTGCGGCCTTTTTCGGCTCGGTGACCACCGGCATCAGCAGGTGGGGAATGCCGTTGTACTCGGCCAGCTCCACCACCTTGGGGTCGATCAGCAGCAGCTTCACGTCCTCCGGGCTGGAGCGGAACAGCAGGCTCATGATGATGCTGTTCACGCACACGGATTTACCGCTACCGGTGCTGCCTGCGATGAGCAGGTGGGGCATCTTGCACAGGTCGGTCACCTGCGCTACACCGGCAATGTCCTTGCCAAGGGCGATGCCCAGCGGCGAGGTCATGCGCAGAAAACTCTGGCTCTCAAAGATGCTGCGGATGGAAACGGCGGTCTTTTTGTGGTTGGGCACCTCGATGCCCACGGCGGGCTTGCCGGGGATGGGGGCTTCCATACGCACGTCTGCCACCGCGAGGTTCAGGGCGATATCGTCCGCCAGCGAGGTGATGCGGCTGATCTTCACGCCCGCCATGGGCTGCAGTTCGTACCGGGTGACAGAGGGCCCGCGGGAGATATCCAGCACCCGGGTGCGCACGCCGAAGCTTTCCAGCGTGTCCACCAGCTTCTGAGCGTTGGCCTTCAGCTCCTCCTGCGCGCCGGGGTCGCTCTCCTCCTGCGTTTTTTCAAACAGCTCGATGGGCGGGTACTGGTACTCGTAGCGGTCCACCGGCTCGGTCTCCTCGGCGGGTGCGGTGGCGGCTGCCTGCTCGGAGACAGCGGGCTTTTCCATGGCCGCTGCCACCAGCGAGTTGATGTCCTTTTCCTCCACCGGCTCGGCGGTGATGCTGATCCAGCCGTCCTCGTCCGGCGCAGAGCGGAACGCCACGGCGTTCTCGGCGCTCACCCGGGGCACAGCGGGCTGGATAGGCGCAGCCTCCGGCTGCGTGGGCATCTGCGGCTGCACCACCGGCGCTGTCGGCTGGACGATGGGAGCATCAAAAGCGGGGGCAGGGGAAGGCTCTTCCGGTTGGGGGGCGTCCGTGGCAAAGAAATCTGCCGCAGCGGTGACCACCGGGTTTGCCACGATGGGCGGCGGCGTGGGCTTGGATGCAGGGCGCAGCGGGTCCTGCCCGAAGGTGCCGCCCGGCCCGACGATCAGCGGCTCAATGGGCTCGCTGCCGCCCTCGGAGAGGGCGGTGTGGTCGGGGCCAAGGTCTACGTCAAAGGCCGCGCGGGGATGGGCAACGCTGACCCGCACCGGGGTGATGGGCGGCGCGGCAGGCTCCGGCTGGGCAAGGGCGGCGGGTGCAGCCTCAGTTTCGGCAGCGTCTGCCTCCATCTCCTGCGTTACCTTGTGTCCCCAGCGCAGCACGCCGGACATCCAGTCCGGCACCCCTAGATGCAGCCCGGCAGGCTCGTCCTCCTCGTCCAGCGGCTCGTCCTCGGTTTCGTCGTATTCCTCATCGATCTCCCGCTCTGCCTGCCGGATGGAGGTGCGCTCGGCGCGGCGGGCAGCGCGCTGCTCTGCAAAGGCAGCGCCGCGGGCGTGGATACCGCCGGTGACGGCACACAGCCAGACCCAGACCTCGGCGGGGGTGACATCAAAAATGTACAGACTGCCGCACAACAAAAGCACGATCATAATAAGGTTTGCTGCCGGACGTCCGCACAGCAAAAGCAGCACGCCGCCCAGCACAAAGCCTATTGCGCCGCCGGAGAGCCATGCATTGACGCCATTGGCGTAGCAGGCGGAAAGCATTTGCAGCGCCGACAGCCCCTGCGGCTGGATATCGGAAAACACGATGACCGTGCCGCAGACAAAGATAAGCCCCAGCACCAGCTTGAGGATGCGGGACAGCAGCTCCTCGCCCCGGGTGTACAAAACGGCCAGACAGCACACGGCTGCACCCAGCACAAAGCTGCCGCAGCCGAACAGCCCGAACAGCACATCATGGAGCACCCGCCATACGGAATCGCCCTGCACAAAGGCCAGCACCATCAGCAGCAGGCCGCCGAACAGGGTGCCAAGCCCTGCCGGAAGCCGCTGCTCTGCCTTTTTACGGCGGGCAGCAGTACGCCGTTTCGTTGATTTTCGTTTTTTCGTTGCCATTCTACTCTGTTCCCCAATTTCCCATAGACACAATAATTGATTCTACTATTGTACCACGCAAGGGCAAAAATGGCAAACCATAATGTTGTTTTTGCTGAGGAAAATGGAACGAACCCAGCCCCTCTCGTGAAAAGGCAGTTCCGAAACGCCCGCAGGCGTTTCGGAACTGCAAATAAAAAATAATTCCGCTGTTCCTGCGCAAAGCGAACGCGGAGCGCAGTTCAAATCGTCCGGCGGGGGAGACGCAAGGCCTTACCCCCGTTCGATCTCCTTATACAGCCACGCCAGCGCATCCGAAAGACCGCCCAGCTCGTCGATGAGCTTTTCCTTTACGGCACGGCGTCCGTCCAGCACCGTGCCCATGTCCATGACCAGTTCCCCGGTGTGGAGCATCAGCTGGGTGTAGCGCTTTTCCGGCATGCCGCTGTGGGCGGCCACAAAGCCGGTGATGCGCTGCTGCATCTGCTCAAAGCAGTGCATGGTCTGCGGCACGCCTAAGATCAGCCCGGAGTGCCGCACCGGATGCACCGTCATGGTGGCGGTGGGTACGATGAAGCTGTGCCGCGCGCTGACCGCCAGCGGGATGCCAATGGAGTGCCCGCCGCCCAGCACCAGCGTGGCGCTGGGCTTGGAGATGCTGGCGATCAGCTCTGCCAGCGCAAGGCCGGCCTCCACATCGCCGCCCACCGTGTTCAGCAGCACCAGCAGCCCCTCGATGCGGGGGTCCTCCTGCACCGCCACCAGCTGGGGGATGACGTGCTCGTACTTGGTGGTCTTTTGCCCTTGCGGCGCTTCAGTGTGCCCTTCGATCTGGCCGATGACGGTCAGGCAGTGGATGACATGACCGCCCCGGCTCAGGGTGACCGTGCCCAGATCCTCGATATCCTCTTTTTCCATCCGGTGCTGCTCTGCGGGGGTGTCTTTTGCCGTATCCATGCGCGTTCTCCTTCCGTAGCAGGGTCTTTGTGGGGTCAGTATCCCCCGGCTGCCGGGGAAGTATGCAGGAGCGCGAATACAAAAAACTTTGTGAATTTTTTGCTTTTTTACAAATAGGTATTTGACATTCGCCTTTCATGCTGTATACTTTAAATAATATAACAGGATAAAACGGAACATCTCTCTGCGCGCAAAGAAGCCCCTTGCATGGCGGCAGAAGCTGCAGCGCGTTGGGCAGAAAGGAGAATTTTGCTATGAACACCCCCCAGAAAGCATCGATCCCTGTGATCAAGCGTCTCCCCAAATATTACCGGTATCTGCGCTCCCTGCAGGCCGATGGCATTACCAGCATCTCCTCCCGGGAACTGGCCTCTCAGATGGGCACCACCGCCTCGCAGGTGCGGCAGGATTTTAACTGCATCGGTGACGTGAACGGACGGCAGGGCATCGGCTACTCGGTGGAGAACCTGCTTTCCATTCTGGAAAGCCTGCTGTTCGGCAACGGCGACCGTCTGCCCACCATTCTGATCGGCTGCGGCCGTCTGGGCAAGGCGGTGAGCCGCTTTATCACCACCGATACCAACGGTTACAAGCTGATCGCGGCCTTTGACGTGGCCGAGAACGAGGTGGGCAAGGAGATCAGCGGCATCCGCATCCGGCACATTGACGAGCTGGAGGCCTTCTGCGAGGAAAACAAGCCCAAGGTGGCGGTGCTCTGCGTCCCCCGTGATGGTGCACAGCAGGTCAGCGGACGGCTGGTGGATCTGGGCATCGAGGGCTTCTGGAACTTCTCCCACTATGACCTGTCGGTGTCGTACCCCAATGTGGTGGTGGAAAACGTCCATCTGGGCGACAGCCTGATGAGCTTGGGCTACCGTCTGCGCAATCAGGAGTGACGGCATGGCAAAATTGTATTTCCGCTACGGTGCCATGAACAGCGGCAAGAGCACGGCGCTGATGCAGGTGGCACACAACTACGAAGAGCAGGGCATGAAGGTGCTCATTTTGAAGCCGCAGGTGGATACCAAGGGCGGCGGGGAGCTGGTGAGCCGTTTGGGCGTGCGCCGCAAGGCAGACCTGCTGATCCCGCCGGAGCTGGACGTGTTCGAAGCCGTGAAGGCGGCAAACGCTGCTTCCGGGCCGCTGGCCTGTGTGCTGTGCGACGAGAGCCAGTTCTTTACCCCGGAGCAGGCCGAGCAGCTGTTCATGATCACGGTAGATCTGAACATCCCAGTGATCTGCTACGGTCTGCGGGCAGATTTTTCCCTCAAGGGCTTCCCGGGTTCTACCCGTCTGCTGGAGCTGGCGCACACCATCGAGGAGATGAAGACCATCTGCACCTGCGGGCGCAAGGCCATCTGCAACTGCCGCAAGGTGAACGGACGGTTCGTCTTTGAGGGCGAGCAGGTAGCCATCGACCTTGAAAACGATGTGCAGTATGTCAGCATGTGCCCCCAGTGCTACTTCAAGGCACGGCGGGCGTTTTACGCTGCAAAGAAAAACTGAGAGCGTTCTATATATGGATATAAGCCGCTGTACCGCGCCGGGTGCAGCGGCTTTTTTGCGTGATTTGCGGAAGAGCTACCCCCTCAGTCTCGCTACACTCGCCAGAGTCTCCAACAGGCTGTATACAGACTGATATATCAATTTGTTGCATTTTGTGAGAGAAACTGATATATCAACCGGACGGAATTCGCACGTTTTTTGCGCTATTGATATATCAGTTCGGACCGGGCAGTTACTTGCCGGAGGGGAGAGGGCGTGGGAGAAGAAGGAAGCAGCGGGGGCGGCAGAGCATAAAAAATTACAGGCGGAACGGTAAATGTAACAGGAATTATTGAAATTTTTGCCGTTCTTCCCATGTTGCATCCCAGATTTTTATGCAAGTCATTGAAGTATACAAGTTGCACAGTTTTTCAGCGCAAGTTTATTCATTTCGGCAAGGACGTCGAATTGCACGCGAAAACAAGGGCAATATTTGTACGTTTTTATCCCGTATCACTGTAATTTGCATCTTTCTTTTTTCGGTGGCTTTTGTTATCACAATTGTATACAAGGGGGCATGTGCAGACCCCCTACATGAAGATGTTTTCTATTAGGAGGAGAACAAAAATGAGCAAGGCAATTTCTCGTCGTAACTTCCTGATGGCTACCGGCGCTGTCGGTGCTGCAGGTCTGCTGGCTGCCTGCGGCAGCAAGCCCGCTGCTTCTTCCACCGCTTCTTCCGCTGCTTCTCAGGCCCCCGCTGCTTCCGCAGACGAGAGCCTGGCCCTGTCTGACGGCCCCGTCAACCTGAGCATCAGCTGGTGGGGCGGCGACAGCCGTCACGCTGCTTACCAGAGCGCTCTGGAGGCTTTCCAGGCTGAGCACTCCAACATCACCGTGGAGCCCACCTTCGCCGCATGGTCTGGCTGGGAAGAGAAGATGGCTGCTGCCTTCATCGCAGGCAACGCTCAGGATGTCTGCCAGGTGAACTGGAACTGGCTGTACAACTACTCTGCCGACGGCAGCAAGTTCGTGGATCTGAACACCACCTCCAAGTTCATCGACCTGACCCAGTGGGATTCCGCTGCTATGGATGCTTGCTATGTGGCCAACAGCCAGCAGTGCGTGCCCGTCTCCATGACCGGCCGTATCTTCTACTGGAACATGACCACCTTTAATAAGGCTGGCATCACCGAGGTTCCCAAGTCTCTGGACGATCTGATGGCTGCCGGTAAGGCTTTCCAGGAGAAGCTGGGCGACGATTACTACCCCATGCACCTGGGCGCATACGACCGTATGATCCTGATGGTGTTCTACCTCGAGTCCAAGTACGGCAAGGACTGGGCAGATCCCGTTACCTCCACCCTGAACTACACCGAGGAGGAGATCGCTGAGGGTCTGGCCTTCATCAAGAGCCTGGTGGACAACCACGTCATGATGAACCTGAAGACCTACTACTCTGCAAACTCCGATACCGCTACCCACCAGTCCAACGAGTGGATCACCGGTAAGATCGCAGGCATCTTCGAGTGGGATTCCGCTGCAAGCAAGTACTCTTCCGCTCTGGACGACAGCAACAAGGACGGCTTCACCGTCGGCGAGGAGATCAAGTTCGGCGATAACAACGGCGGCTTCTCCAAGGTGTCCATGGGTCTGGCTATCACCAAGACCTGCAAGAACGTTGCCGAGGCTGCTACCCTGATCAACTTCCTGCTGAACGAGGAGAAGGGTGCTTCCATCATGGGTTCTGAGTGCGGCATCCCCGCTTCCAAGGCTGGCCTGAAGTTCGCGCAGGACGCCGGCGCTGTCAAGAGCCTGGTTGCAGAGGCTAACGCCAAGGTCATGGCATTCACCACCAACAAGCTGGATCCCCTGTTCGAGAACAACGACCTGAAGGCTTCCGGCACCGGCATCTATCAGGAAGTGTTCGACAACATCGACTACGGCGATCAGACCCCTGAAGAGGCTGTCGAGACTCTGCTGGACGGCATGGAGTCTGTTGGCTACACCATCGGCTAAGCTTACCTCTCTCTGACAGCGGTCAGAACCGGATATTCAGTATCTGAAATAAATAAGGGCATCTGCCGCCCGTACGACAGATGCCCTTGTTTTATCGGTGAATGGTTATCAAACCTTGAATGAATTGTTGCCGGTCTGTGACCTGCTGCACTGTCTGCTTCAAATCCTGTAAAAGGAGGATTTCGGATGAAAAAAAGTAATGCGCCCGCCGGCGCACGAACTCCGTTTCAGAAATGGGTCGATAAGTATCAGGGTCTGTTTTATCTGATCCCTTGGATCATCGGCTTTCTCGTCTTTAAGGCGTTTCCCTTCGGTCAGTCGCTGTACTACAGCTTCACCGATATGAACTTCTTCAAGGACGGCACCAGTTTTGTTGGTCTGGCCAACTACATTACCGCATTCCACACCAGAAAGATCACCAAGGCGCTGATCATCACCTTCAAGTACGCCTTTATCACCGTGCCCCTGAAGCTGATCTTCGCGCTGTTCATTGCCTACATCCTGAACTTCAAGATCGCCTGCGTCAACCTGTTCCGCACTGTGTACTACATCCCCTCCATTCTGGGCGGCTCTGTGGCTATCGCCGTGCTGTGGAAGGCTGTGTTCAGCGTGGACGGTCTGCTGAACACTGTGGTGCGCGCTGTCACCTTTGGTGCGATGCAGGGCCCCGAATGGCTGTCTGACCCCAACTACGCGCTGTGGATCATCTGCTTCTTGCGTATATGGCAGTTCGGTTCCGCCATGGTGCTGTTCCTTGCTGCACTGAAGGGCGTGCCCGCAGACCTGTACGAGGCTGCTACCATCGACGGCGCCGGCAAGTGGCGTCAGTTCTTCTCCATCACCGTTCCGATGATCACCCCCATCATCTTCTACAACCTAGTCACTCAGATCTGCCAGGCTTTCCAGGAGTTCAACGGCCCCTACATCATCACCAACGGTGGTCCCCGTGGTTCCACTACCCTGATCTCCCTGCTGGTTTACAACTACGCATTCAAGTCCTACGACATGGGCATGGCTTCTGCTCTGGCTTGGATCATGTTCATCATCGTCTGCATCCTGACGATCATTGCGTTCACCAGCCAGAAGAAGTGGGTCTACTACTCGGATGAAAGGTAAGGTGACCAATATGGGAATGAAAGCATCGAATAAGATCGCAACCTTCTTTAAGTACTTCGTGCTGATCCTGGTTGGTATCATCATGATCTATCCTCTGCTGTGGATGATCAGCGCTACCTTCAAGGATAACAGCGAGATCTTTGCAGGCATCAGCCTGTGGATCAAAAAGCCTACGCTGGATGGCTACCGCAACGCCCTGAACAACTTCGGCGGCTCCATCAACATCCTGCAGGCCATGCTCAACACTTACAGCTATGTCATCCCCAAGGTGATCTGCACTGTGGTGTCTGCCTGTATTGCCGCTTACGGCTTTGGCCGTTTCGACTTCCCCGGCCGCAAGCTGCTGTTCAACATCATGCTGGCCACCCTGTTCCTGCCGCAGGTCGTGCTGAACGTGCCCCAGTACCTGCTGTACAACAAGTTCGGCTGGGTGGACAGCCCCTTCTATCTGGCCATCTGGGTGCACTGCGCATTTGCTACCGAGACCTACTTCGTGTATCAGCTGGTGCAGTTCATGCGCAACGTCCCGCGTGATCTGGACGAGGCTGCCGCCATTGACGGCTGCTCTTCCTTCCAGACCCTGTACAAGGTCATCGTCCCCATGCTGGGACCCGCTCTGGTGTCCTGCGCACTGTTCCAGTTCATGTGGAGCTGCAACGACTTTATGGGCCCGCTGCTTTACGTCAGCACCCCCGGCAAATACCCCATGTCCCTGTTCGTCAAGCTGTCTATGGACGGTGATACCGGCTTTGCATGGAACAAGATCCTTGCACTGTCCCTCATCTCCATCCTGCCGCAGCTGATCGTATTCTTCTGTGCACAGGATCAGTTCGTTGAAGGTATCTCCGCAGGTGCCGTCAAGGGCTAATGCGCCATAAGAACATCTGACCAAGACCAACACCCCCTGTGCTGCTCCCAACGGATGGCACAGGGGGTGTTTTGGTTGATACATCATTTCGTCTGCTTCTTGCGGTACTGCAAAGGACTGATATCCATCACCTCGCGGAACACGCGGCGGAAGTGGGCGGCGCTGGCAAAACCGGTCTGCTCGGCAATAGCGCTGATGGAAAGCTCGGTGGTCTCCAGCAGCTTCTGCGCAGCCTCGATGCGGCGGTTGTTCAGGTAGTCCACGATGGACTGCCCGGTCACCCGCCGGAACAGGCGGCTGAGGTAGTAGGGGGAAAGGTAGAACCGCGCCGCCACCTCGGTAAGGGAGAACTTTTGCCGGTAGTTGGCGGCAAGGTAGGCACACACCTGCTCAATGGTCTCGTTGCGGGGGCGCGCTGCGGCGCTGCTCTCGGCAAGGCACTCCTGCTCGACATAGTGCAGGATGAGCAGCAGGTACAGCCCGCCGGGGTAGTCCTGCTCCGGCATGGCAGCGCGCATCATCTCCAGCAGGGTGCGCAGGCGGCGAACCCACGGCACCGGGCCGTACAGCACCGTTACCTCGCCGGGCAAAAACAGCCGGGCAAAATCCCGCTGGGTGGCGCTGCGCAGCTCGTGCAGGGCGCTGAGCGGGAACCGACAGCCCACCAGTTCCGGTACGGCTGCACCGGCGGCAGAGAGCACTGCATCCCCCGCGCCCAGCAGCAGCGCGCTGCCGGGGTTCAGCAGCAGGCTGTTTTCCCCCATTTGCAGGGTGCAGCTGCCCTCGCTTACCAGCAGAAAGGTGCACGTCTCCTCGTCTGCCGTCAGCTCCAGCTTGCTGCCGTTCAGCCGCACGGTGTCCGCTTTTACCTTTGCATGGATCTTTTCCCGTTCCGCTTTCATCTTGCGCATCCTTTCCGGAAACAGCCCTCCCGGTAGCCGGGAGAGCGCTTTTCCTCATGATACCACGTCTGCTCCGTGGGGGCAAGACAAACTCACAGGAGGTTATTTCGCATGAATCTGACCCTGATCCGTTCCATGACCCGCAGCGCCGTTTTCGAGCTGGAAAACGAACTGTGCTACCGTCCGGCACACCCCTTTACCGTTGCCCTGAACGGCAAGACGGTGTACGAGGCCTGCAACACCAATGTATTTTCCCTGTTCTCCCTGCTGCCCGGCACCACCTATACGGTGGAGGTGCAGGCCGAGGACGAGACCCTGAAGCTGGATTTCACCACCGAGGCCGAGACCTTCTTTGTGGATGCTGCCCGCTATGGTCTGGTGGCTGACGGCGAGACCGACAACACCGTGCGGCTGCAGGCGGCGCTGTCCACCTGCCCCAAGGGCGGCACAGTGTATGTGCCTGCTGGCCGTTACCGCACCGCCAGCCTGTTCATGAAGAGCAACACCACCCTGTATCTGGAAAAGGGCGCTGTGTTGCTGGGCGACAACGACCGCACCCACTACCCCATCCTGCCCGGCGTGCTGCCCAGCGAGAACGAAGTGGACGAGTACTACCTGACCGGCTGGGAGGGCAATCCGCTGGACAGCTTTGCGGGTCTGTTGAACATCACGCAGGTGCATGACGTGGTGGTGACCGGCGAGGGCACGCTGGACTGCGATGCCGAAAACGGCGACTGGTGGGTGAACCCCAAGGTCAAGCGCATCGCATGGCGTCCCCGGGCCGTGGCTGCGGTGGACAGCGAGAACGTCTGCCTGCACAGCATCACGGTGCAGAACAGCTATTCGTGGACCATCCACCCCATCTTTGTCAAGCACCTCGACCTGCTCAACTTCAATATCAACAACCCCTACAACGCCCCCAACACGGACGGCATCGACCCCGAGAGCTGCGAGTATATCCGCATCATCGGCATGAACATCCATGTGGGCGATGACTGCATCGCCATGAAGGCCAGCAAGGTCTTTCTGGGCATGAAGCTGAAACGCAGCTGTGAGCACACCGTCATCCGCAACTGCCTGCTGGACAAGGGTCACGGCGGCATCGTCATCGGCAGCGAGATGAGCGGCGGCGTCAAGGATATGGTGGTGACCCAGTGCCTGATGGACCACACCGACCGCGGTCTGCGCGTCAAGACCCGCCGGGGCCGCGGCAACACTGCCGTCATTGACGGGCTGGTGTTCCGCAACGTGGAGATGCGGGGCGTCAAAGCACCCTTTGTCATCAATATGTTCTACTTCTGCGACCCGGACGGCCACGGCCCCTATGTACAGTGCCGCGAACCGATGCCGGTGGACGAGTACACCCCCAAGCTGGGCAGCCTGACCATGGAGAACATCGTGGCCACCGATGCTCAGTTTGCAGGCTGCTATTTCGATGGCCTGCCGGAGCAGCCCATTGAGCGGGTAACCATGCGGGATGTGAGCATCACCTTTGACCCCAACGCCAAGGAGGGACAGGCGGCCATGGCCGATAACCGTCCGCTGGTGAAAAAGCTGGCCATCTATGCCGAGAACGTCAAGGAGATCGACCTGCACAACGTGAAGATCGAGGGCTACGAGGGCGAGCGGCTGCACTTTGCCAACGTAGGACATTTTGAGGAGGACTGACCCATGACCCATGAAGAGATCCTGTCCATGCTGGGCGACTATGTGGACTATCTGATCGCCAATTCCAGCGCCGAGGCACCGATGTGGAACATCGAGAAGGTGCGCAGCGGCAAGCCCAACAAGTGGAACTACATTGATGGCTGCATGATCACCGCCTGCCTGAGCCTGTACAAGACCACCGGCGATGAGAAGTATCTGGAGTTTTCCAAGGAGTTCATCGACTACTTTGTGCAGCCGGACGGCTCCATCAAGACCTACGACCCCAAGGAGTACAATCTGGACAACGTGAATCAGGGCAAGAACCTGTTCATCCTGTACGACATCTACGGGGACGAGAAGTACCGCAAGGCCATCGACACCATCCGCAGCCAGCTGCTCACCCAGCCCCGCACCAAGGAGGGCAACTTCTGGCACAAGGACATCTACCCGTGGCAGGTGTGGCTGGACGGCACCTATATGGCACAGCCTTTCTACATGGAGTACGAGACCCGCTTTAACAAGATGCAGGGCTGCATCGACAGCTACAAGCAATTCATGAACATCAAAAAGCACATGCGGGACGAAAAGACCGGCCTGTACTACCACGGCTATGATGAGAGCCGCCAGATGTACTGGGCAGACCCCGAGACCGGTTGCAGCCCCAACTTCTGGCTGCGCGCCATGGGCTGGTTCCTTGTGGCGATGGTGGATGTGCTGGAGCGCATGGACGAGCAGCTGTACAACGAGTATCGCGGCATCATGGCCATGCTCAAACAGGCTGTGGAGGATATGCACAAGTTCCAGGACGAGCAGACCGGGATGTTCTGGCAGGTCATCGACCACCCGGAGGCCGAGGGCAACTATCTGGAGACCAGCGGCACCGCTCTGTTTGCCTATGCAGTGCTCAAGGGCGTGCGTCTGGGCTATCTGCCCAAACGCATGGCTGCATGGGCGGAGAAGGCTTTCTACGGCACCTGCGACCGGTATCTGTCCAAGAACCCGGACGGCAGCTTGCAGCTGGACGGCATCTGCCTTGTGGCGGGTCTGGGCGGCAAGGATCACCGTGACGGTTCTCTGGCCTACTACTTCAGCGAGCCGGTGGTCTGCAACGATGCCAAGGGCGTAGGCCCGCTGGTGCTGGCCTATACCGAAATGATCGCGCGCAAGTAACCAAAAACGGGATACAGCAGGGCTGAGCAGCTGCAAAAAAGCGGTTGCTCAGCCTTTTTGCGTGTCTTTTTTGCCCCCTTGCATAAACTGCCCACCGCTGTCCCACACTAAGCCCAGAAAAGTTCCCGTACACAAAACGAACAGATGGGAGTAACAAGCATGGAGCAGATCAAAAAATTTCTGCACGGCAAGGGCTTTGCTCTGCTGCTGACCGCAAGCCTGCTGGCTGCGGCTGCGGCAGGGGTGTGGGCGGTGCGTGCCCTGCGGGCAGAACTGCAAAAAAGTCTGGATGGACTAAACGCCCCCGGCACCACCCAACAGACCACCCCGGAAACAGAACCGGACTGGGACGCACAGGAGGACACCACATGGCAGCAGCCCGTGACCGACGTTGCAAACAGCAAGGCAGATGTGCCGCAGCAGACGCCCTCTGGGACATCCTCTGGTGCGCAGTCTGGCTCTGGTTCGCTGCGCGAACCCTCGGCACTGCAAGGCGCATCCTCGCCTGCCAGCAGTTCGGCGCAGCCTGCCGCCGCGCCCTCTATGCCGGGGCGCGTGCTCAACGCCTTCAGCGGCGATGAGCTGGTGTATAACAAAACGCTGGGCGACTGGCGCACCCACAACGGCGTGGACTATGCCTGCACGCAAGGGGCAGCGGTAGCAGCACCCGTGGCGGGCAAGGTGGTGTCTGCCGGGGCAGAGGGCAACTGGGGCACCGTGGTGGTGCTGGAAGATGCCGCCGGCCGCAGTTGGCGGCTGTGCGGTGTGGCAGATCCTGCCGTAAAGGCCGGGGACACCGTGACCGCCGGGCAGAAGCTTGGCACGGTGGGCACTGTCGGCTGCGAGTGCACCGAGGAGAGCCACATCCATGTGGAGGTAAAGCGGGGCGAAAGCTACCTTGACCCGGCAAAGCTGCCGGAGTAAGCAAACCATAAAAGGGGCTGCAACAGCGGCTCCTTTTTTGCTGTGTCAGACGGTACGGTGCGTTTGCAGCAGCCAGAGAACCAGCGCCGAAAGCACCCCGGCTGCCAGCAGTACATCTGCCGGGTGCGCAGCCCAGTGCTGGAAGGCACTGCCATAGGCTGCCTGTCCGATGGGCTGGGTCAGGCAGGCCAGCACAGAGAGGCAGGCTGTCGTCTTGCCCAGCTGTGCCTGCGGCACCAGCACTTGCAGCTGCGCAAAGAACCATACATTGAACAGCGCTGCCACGGCCATAAACACGGCCCCCAGCACCAGAATGCTGCCGAACTGCAGCACTGACACCCGGAGGGCAAGACCCAGCGCGGCGCACACGCCGCTGAGCGCCAGCAAAAGAGGTGTGCCGCTGCGGATTGGATGACGGACAAAGACGGTTCCGGCCAGCACGCCGCCCAGAATGCCGCCTGCGCTCAGCACCGCCTGCACAAGACCAAGGGAGGCATCACTTTTCTGCAAAGTCTGTATCACCAGCACCGGGACACCCACGGTGAGAGCCGGGACTTCCAGCAGGTTTACAGCCGCCATGGCGGCGGCTAATTGCAGCACCGCAGCCTGCCCGGTGAGGAACTGCGCACTTTCCCGCAGGTCGGTACACAGAGAACGGACGGAGAGCCTTGTGTCCGATGGGACATCCTGTGGGATGCACAGGCAGAGCTCCATCTCGGCAGAAAGTGCAAAGCAGCAGCCGCAGAGCACCAGCAGACCCCGGATACCGAGGTGCTCCAGCAGAACAGCACCCAGCAGGGGACCGAGAAGCTCGTCCACGGTATCCACCAGTTGGATGACTGCGTTGCCGCGCAGCAGCTGGGTGCCGTTCAGCAGCAGGGGCAGGCAGGCGCGTACCACGGGCTGGTAAAGCCCCTGAATGGCGTACAGACTGCCCAGCACTGTCAGAACCAGCGGAAGCAGGGGCAGATGCGGCAGTCCGGCAGCGGCTGCAGCCGCAATACCGGCGGTCACCAGATCCAGCAGTGCCATCAGGCGGGCTTTACGGCAGCGGTCTGCCAGCGCGCCGCCGGTCAACATTCCAGCAAGGGCGGGCAGCATGGCCAGAGCGGTGATGCCGCCGTACAGCGCGGCAGAACCAGTCTGCCGCAGCAGATACAGCGGCAGCGCAAACCGCAGGGCGGCATTGCCGAACAGGGAGACGATCTGCCCGAGGACGATAAAAATAAAAGTGTTCATGGAAACCTCCTGCTTTCTTATTTACAGACTGTTGGTCTGTATTTACATACAAAAAAAGGCGGAGCGTTCCGCCCGGGAAATTCAGTCTTTGACCGGTGTGCACAGCTGCACCAGCTGTTCGGCCTGTGCATCCGTCAAAAGATCCAGCCCAAGTGCATGGGTCATTTGCTGAAACACGACGTTCCGCGCCCGCTGCTGAGTCGGCGTGGTGGGGCGCGTCTGGGGAGAAAGCCAGATGTCTGCCAGCACGAACAGCGCTTCGGCCAGCGCATTGGCATCGGCGGTGTGGATGGAGCCGTCCGCCATGCCCTGCCGGATCATGGGTGCAATGCACTCCGGGGCTAAATGCGCTTCAATGTTGGTCAGCTCCATGGCAAGGAACTGCGGGTTGCTGCACAGGTGCGGCAAAGTCTGCGCGATCTGCTGCTGCCGCTGCCCGGCAAAGGAAACTGCAAACACCGCCTGCAGCTTCTGCAGCCCGGTCAGGGCCGGGTCGTCCCGGATATGGCGCAGCGGCTCCCACATCTGGTCGCCCAAACGGTCACCGACGCGCTGCGCGATCTCCTCCTTGGAGCGGAAGTGATGGTACACCGCCCCTTTGGAAAGCTTTGTGGCATCAATGATGTCCTGCAGGGTGGTATTCTGGTAGCCCTTCTGGATGAAAAGCAGGGCGGCGGCGTCCAGGATCTTTTCAACGGTCTGTTCCGGGTATTTGTTGCGCGGCATGGCGGATGCTCCTTTTTTACAAACTAACGGTCTGTAAAAAGAATACAGCAGCCCGGCGGCTTTGTCAAGAGGGGGAGAACCGAAAATCCATTCATTTCCTGCGGCGCTGCATTGCTTTTGCGCGGGGTTTCTGGTATGATACAATAGAGTTAAAAGGCGATTTTGGGAGGATGACAGATGGCAAGGGTTTTGATCGTGGGAGCCGGGGCAGCCGGACTGATGGCGGCGGGTGCTGCCGTGCGGCAGGGACATCAGGTAACGGTGCTGGAGCATACCGAGAAGCCCGGGCAGAAGATCCTTGTCACCGGCAAGGGACGCTGCAATGTGACCAACGACTGCCCGGCAGAGGAGTTTTTGCGCCATGTGCGCACGAACCCGCGCTTTTTGTACTCCTCGCTGGGGGCGTTCCCCCCGGCAAAGACCATGGAGCTGTTCGAAGGCCTTGGCGTGGAGCTGAAGGTGGAGCGCGGCCGCCGGGTGTTCCCGGTATCGGATAAGGCCGAGGAGATCCGGCAGGCATTGCTGCGCTATGCGCAGGACGCCGATATCGTCTACGATGGCGCAAAAAAGCTGCTGCTGGAGGACATCGTGCCGGAGGCAGAGCCCGCCCCGGCGGCAGCGGAAAACCCGCGTCACCCCAAAAAGAAAAAGGCTGGCCCGGCGCTGCGCTGCGTGGGCGTGCGGGGCACTTCCGGCCGGGAATACCGGGCAGACGCTGTACTGGTGGCTACCGGCGGCGTGAGCTACCCCACCACCGGTTCTACCGGCGATGGCTACAAGCTGGCGCAGCAGGCGGGACACACCCTTGTGGAGCCGGTGCCCAGTCTGGTCAGCCTTGTCAGCCGCGACCCGGACTGCAAAAAGATGATGGGTCTGGCGCTGAAAAACGTCACCCTGACCCTGCTGGAGGACGGCAAGGCCATCTTTGACGAGCAGGGCGAGATGCTGTTCACCCACTTTGGCATCAGCGGGCCGCTGACCCTGAGCGCGTCCAGCCATCTGGGGGACATGAAAAAGCACAGGTACATCGCGGAGATCGACCTGAAGCCCGCCCTGAGCGAGGAGCAGCTGTACGACCGCATCACCCGGGACTTTGCGCTGCTGGCAAACCACGCGGCGCAGGGCGCGCTGGTCAAGCTGCTGCCCTCCAGTATGCAGCCGGTCATGGTGGCGCGCTGGGGCATTGACCCCGCCACCAAGGCAAACCAGATCACCCGGGAGCAGAAGCGGGAGCTGGTGCGGCTGGTCAAGCACTGGCAGGTGTCCATTGACGCCCGGGGCGACCTTGCCCACGCAGTCATCACCAGCGGCGGCGTATCGGTGCGGGAGGTAGACCCCAAGACCATGCAGAGCAAAAAGGCGCTGGGACTGTACTTTGCGGGCGAGGTGCTGGACGTGGACGCCTACACCGGCGGCTACAATCTGCAGATCGCTTTCTGCACCGCACAAAGCTTTGCGAATAACCTGTAAAAACAGCGCAGCCAATTTCCTGTGTACTATATATAAATAAGGAGAACATATCATGGTATCTGTTGCAATTGATGGGCCTGCGGGTGCAGGCAAATCCACTCTGGCACGCCGTCTGGCGGCAGAGCTGGGCTATATCTATGTGGACACCGGTGCAATGTACCGCGCCATCGGCCTGTACGCCCTGCGCGCGGGCAAGGACCCCAAGGACAACGCGGCGGTGGATGCCCTGCTGCCCCAGATCGAGCTGCGGCTGGCATCCATTGCGGGCGAGCAGCACATTTACTTAAAGGACGAGGATGTGAGTACCGCCATCCGCACCGAAGCCGCGGGCATGGCAGCCTCTGCCGTGGGCGCAAACCCCGCGGTGCGGGCATTTCTGCTGGAGCTGCAGCGCAGCATGGCAAAAAAGCAGGATGTGCTGATGGACGGCCGGGATATCGGCACGGTGGTGCTGCCGGACGCTACGGTGAAGATCTTCCTGACCGCCAGCCCGGAGGCACGCGCCACCCGCCGCTGGAAGGAGTATCAGGCCAAGGGCATCGACACCCCCTACGAGGAAGTGCTGGCAGATGTGAAGCAGCGGGACTATCAGGACACCCACCGCGCCGCCGCTCCGCTGAAGCAGGCAGAGGACGCCGTGCTGCTGGATACCTCGGAACTGGATTTTGAGCAGAGCCTTGACGCCATGAAGCAGATCATCGCCAAAAAGATCGGCGGATAAAACAAACAGGACAGGAATAAAAAATGGTACTATATTATATTCTGGTGCCCCTTGCATGGCTTGTGTGGCACATCGGTTTCCGCATCCGGGTGGAGGGGCGTGAAAACCTGAAAAAGGTGCAGACGAAGGGTTATATCCTTGCGCCCACCCATGTGTCTGCCATCGACCCGGTGTTCATCGTTGTCACTCGGTGGGGCAGGCGGATGGTGGTGTTCGCCAAAAAGGAGTTGTTCGAGATCAACGCCTTTCTGACCTGGTTCTTCCGCTGCTGCGGCGGCGTGTGCGTCCGCGGCACCAAGGACGAGATGGCGGTCATTTCCCAGACGGTGGAAGCCTGCAAACAGGGCAAGACCCTGCTCATCTTCCCGGAGGGCACCCGCGAAAAGGAGGGCAAGCTTCTGCCCCCCAAGAGCGGCCTTTTCGTCATTGCCGCCGAGGCAGGGGTGGACGTTGTGCCCTGCCGCATCCTGTACGACACCCCGGACGGAAGAATGCACCTGTTCTGCAAAGTGCGGGTGATCTACGGCGAGCCGATGCCCGCAATGCAGTTTGCCATGGAAAGCCGCCGGGACACCAAAAAACTCCGTGCCAACAAGCAGGCATTGCTGGAAGCATGGGAAAAGATGGGAGCGTAAAAAATGGAGATCCGTTTGGCTAAAACGGCGGGGTTCTGCTTTGGTGTGAACCGTGCCGTGGAACTGACCTACGGCCTGCTGGCCGAGGGGCATAAGGTGGCAACGCTGGGCCCGCTGATCCACAACCCGCAGGCGGTGGAGGATATGCGGCGCAAGGGTGCACAGGTGGTAAACACCGTGCAGGATGTGCCTGCCGGGTGCGAGGTGGTCATCCGCAGCCATGGGGTGCCCCGCAGCATCTACGACGAGCTGGAGTCGCGCGGCATCCCTTACCACGACGCCACCTGTCCCTTTGTGCAGAAGATCCAGCGCATTGCCGCACAGGCCGAAAAAGAGGGCGCGGTGCTGCTGGTGGCGGGTGATAAGACCCACCCGGAGGTGCAGGGCATCGTGGGACACACCCGGGGCGAGGTGTTCGTTTTTGCCGATTTAGCCGAATTGGAGGCGTGGAACGGCCCTTCTGACCCCCAAAAACCCCTTTTTGCAGTTGCACAGACCACATTTCAGGTAACAAAATGGAAAGAAAGTTCGGAGTTTCTCAAAAAAGCCTATACAAACGCCCGAATTTTTGATAC
>OODJ01001113.1_pt1 | contig 22893 bp, 21 predicted proteins | sample 1671611 | NCBI WGS metagenome assembly OODJ01 (sample SAMN06348174, study PRJEB24527) | human gut metagenome | biome: human gut; feature: ankylosing spondylitis patient; material: feces | host: Homo sapiens | place: China | collected 2015-10 | reverse complement strand
GGTAGATAATGCAATATTTCCCATCACCGACCTTGTTGCGGTTTGAACATTCTTCGTAGTACGGATTAACTTTTACATGATCCAGATGATCAACCATATAACCCACAGGCAGCCAGAATGGGTGTGTAAATTTTACCAGTCCTTCTTTATCCGACGTTTTGGTACTTCTGCCGGTTACTTGCTCCTTGCGTGCACCACCAATATGGATACCGTAATCTCCGATTTTTGCTGATTGGTTTACATCGGTAGTCATATTCTCAAATAAGGGTCTCATATATTCCATATTCTTTAGGTCTATTGGTTACATATCTCTTTAATTCTCTGATACAAAGATATCTGTATTTGCTCTAATGTTATAATACATAGATAGATACACTCACTTGAATAGAGGGTTCATACTTTTCCATTTTAGCATTTCACAGGAACAATTCATCAATCGTAATTAGTTATTCCCTTCGACCCACTTAGTATTGGCATATAGGACGGGGAAAAGCTCGTGGTCGGGCTTTGTGGGCAACCTGACAGACTAGAAAACATTAGGATTGAAAAAAACGGCACCAGAGACAATTCAGATGCCGTTTTACAGTATATTACCAATTACACTTCGCAGAAGGAAGAATTTGCAAGAAATATACTTCAAAACGACGGAATCAGGTGCGACAGCCCATATTTGCACCGATAAGTGTGTCCTGAGACAGAATGAAGTCTGATATTGGCTATATTTGATAGACTTCTGTCGTAACTTCTAAAGAGATGGTGGCAGACCCACCGCATTCGGCATGCAGGTGCTGATTGCAAACCACTTTGTGCTGCTCTGATGGAAACTGATGGGTAGTGAACGACAATTGAAAGTCTTCCGTAAGGTTGGCAAGGTATGTGTCAAGGAGATGAACGCAAGTGAACCATTGATGAAGCATCGTTAGCAAATTTAGCAAGTCACATCAGAACCAAGATGTTTATTGAATCTTGAACGAAACAAATAACCTATCAATCCATCTACCAGCAAAGCTGCCAATAGTGATAATGCAAATACCCAAATTTCAATATACATAGTTATTACTTATTTAATGAAACAGTTTTAAGCAGATCATCTTTCTATCTTTGTTTTAGAAAGACTTTTTTCCACTTCATTGATTAAAGAATCAACAATACATTTTGTTATCTCATCAATTTGCTTCTGTTCTTGAACTTCAGCAAGATTCAAAATATTAACCATACCTTTAACTCCTAAAATAATTATCAAAAAACATTTGGTTTAACTCTGGTTTGAAATAGTGCTTACGTTTTTTCCATACAAAACCATCCCCTTTAGATATAATGGCAACATCAATAGGACCACCGACTCCCTCTTCAGACATAGTAATACGCCGATTCAAGTGAGTAATAGAAATTAAACTTTCAACAAGTTCTGCCATATCTTCTTTGTCTAATATGCCTAAAGAACTCATCAAAGGCGCTATTGACGTTTCTCTAATGATATTATCCAATGTTGCACCCAATGTAGCAACCAGTTTACCTTCATCAATTGCCGAATTTATAATATCTTTAGAGAATTGAGTATCAACATTATTTATCATCAGATTTTTCAATTGAGAAGTAAAATTTCCAAAAATATCATATAAAGCTTTTTTCAGGTTGTCATTGATTCCATTTATGAAAGTATTGATTATATCAGTTTGCCCAAATCTACAAATTGATGCAGAATTATCTTCTGTAATACCAGCAGAAATATAACTGTTATAACGAAAATATTCATAAAATCCCCAATATAAACACACAGAACGAAGAGAAGGAAATATTTCTTTATCCCCATACCCTACAACTACAATCTGTGTTTCATTAGCGAAATTACTATTTCCATGAGCTACAAATTTAGCAAAAGCCTTAATAAAGAGTCTTTTCAGAGGAGCATTATCTCCAAATACATCTTCATGTTTAGCTATTATTTTTGCGCAATGTCCCTTGATGGATTGAACGAAGTCTTTTTCTAGAAAATTCTGAAATGAAGTACAATTCTCACAAGAATTAACAACAATACTATTTAGCTGCAGAATAAATTCGTTTAGAAATAAACTTTTCTTTTCATTTGCAGTATTTGCTGCTATCTTAAGGATCAGCGTATAGAAATTTTCTATCTCGTTCTCCATATTTGCATTTTGCATTTCTGCAGAACAAAAATAATGGTTATTCTTAATAAACCCTAGAAAATCAGATAAATATTCAGAAATCGTTGCAAAACATCTATCTTTCAATTGCTTTCTATACAATTTTACAATAACCTCTATAGGAGTACTCATAAAATTAGCATTACCACAAAACATGATTCCAACAGGGTGATACTTAGATAGAGCAAAAACTTTGTTTGCACTATTTATAACCTTATGCCCATAGGGAGTTGTTACAGTTATTGCACTATCTGCCGCTATTACAACAGCGTGCTTATTCATTACTGATACTAATGCTGTCATACGTATATTATTTTAAAGTTTCTTTTTCTAAGAATCGGCTACCAAATTCTTTCACAAAAAAGTAGCTTCATTAAAAAGGAGATAAGGAGCCATTCGCCCGATATATCGTTATTTCTTATTCTTCATCCTCCAGAAGAAGTGCCATGTTCTAAAGATAGGCTCACTTAGTGTTTCTACAGGATAATATCTTACGAAATGCATATTTCTCCATATCTTCAGGAAATATTTCTTCGCCATTCCTTGTTGCGTGAAATGCCCATACTTGGTAAAGTGCTGTCCGAAGTTGCCACCATTCAGTATCTCTGCTAGCAGCAACTTTCCTCGCTTTTCATCCATTGGAGCTATCATCTTCTCTTCAGATAATCCCAATGCCTCATGCAGCACATACATCACCGCCCCAGCAAACTTCCACAATCCCAAATACTTCAATTTCTTCGGCAACCAAGTTAACATTTCACAGTTAACATTTAACATTGATACCACATAGTAATAGTCAATGATTTGCCTCATTCCAATCCCTTCATCAAAGAAATGGTGATATAGATGCGTCAGCTGATAAACAACATTAAATGCTGTCGTTGGTATAGCGATTTCTCCAATACCATCTGGCAGACTAACAACATTTGAGCATTGCAAATCCGCATTCCGCTTGAACCATTTCTGTAACCGTGCGTTATAGATAGAATTATTCATGATGCCAGGGAAGAAATGCAGTTCTACTGGTACCCCATCTACAGAAGTTTCTAGATGATGAAACCTTATATCATCACCAATTTCAAAATGCTTCTTGGCATATTCTGTTATCTCTTCTCTGCTTGCATTCACCCAAGCATCAATATCCCCTGGAGTACGAGAAAATGGATTCGGATACATCAAGGCATTGCCTTGTCCTTTCAAGATGCAGCATCGCAATCCATCTTCTCTAAACTTTGAATAGAGTTTACCCGCCACAGCATTCACCTTCATGTTCTGTCGATGAATTTGTTGTGCCGCTCCCATCCAAGTCATCAGCAAATCCCTTCCCATAGGATTTTGCTTTAGCTCTTCAGAAAATTCTTTCGTCAATCTCTCGATACCATCAAAACAAAAGCCAAGAAGAGCTTGCCTTGAAGCAAAGTTGTATAGTTGTCGCCAATCTATTTTGGCGACGACCATACTCATATCCACCTTCTTGCCAAGGCAATAATTTAAGAACAAAAAGATTGCTGATGTTTTTATCATTTCTTATTTCAGATATTTTCTATCATTATCCTCGAACCAGTCAGCGAGAGCTTCCTCGAAGCTCCACTTAAACTGATAACCGCAGTTCTTCAACTTCTCACCACAGATATTAGTAGAAATCTGGAGTTTCTTCACTCTCGCAGGACAGATACCCATTGGTGAACCAAGTAGCATGGCAGCTCTTGCCATAGGCATGATAACCCAGTTAGGAATATCAGGAACAAACTGAGTCAACCCTGTTACCTTCTTCATAGCCTCAACAATATGCTGAATAGTATAAGCAGGCTCGAAGCAACAGTTATAAATCTCCACGCCCTTAGCAGACTTCACGTCTGCCCCATTCGTGTTATTCGAGTTATTCGTGTTCACCCCTTCTTCCACCTTCCATAGCATGAAGCGAACCAATTCCTTTACATAGATGCAAGCCTTGATGGTATCTTTTCTGCCTGGGTAAGCAAACTTATGACCACGGATAGCCCAATACAATCTCGTGAAATTACTATTCTCTCCCTTTCCAAATACCACACCAGGGCGAACGATAGTGAGCTGGCGATGAGTAGCATCGCCATTCTGCCACTTCTCATGAATCTTCTCAGCTACCAACTTAGAAATACCGTATGCAGTATTAGGAGTAGGCAAAGTTGAAGATGACATCATCCTCAGTAGGAGTAAATGGCAAGTTCTCGATAGGCTTGCGGATATAGAATTAGTCAGACCATTACTTAGCTTGCAAATCAACCATATCTATACGATAAGGAATTATTTGTTTCGTTTTTAGGACCTCTTTAATGAATTGCTTTTCTATCACTACAAGTTTTACCATTCTTTTAGTTGCAAAATCATCAATTTTTCCTTTCTGATAGAGGTTAAGCATTTCGTTATCTAAAGCAAAGGGTTGTAATTCTTCATCAGAACATTCTTTATTACCTAAGAATAAACTCTTTAAAAGTTTTAACTGGCTTTTATTTACACACCAAATAGTATTAAACAACCGTTTCTTTCCAGTTTTGGGGATAGCATATGGTATCAAACTCATATTGCGACTAATCTTTCTCAAACTCAATTGACTCAAAACAAAACAGCAAGTATTTACGGCTCCCAAAGATACTGGAGTATTCCAAGCTCTCTCGATTTGAACTTCACCATAATTTATAGGTTCTTCATTTAAGCCACTTGAAAATCTTTCAAATTCATATATATCATATCTTATTCTTGCCAAAGATGTATTAGTAAAGTAGTTTGTATAAGATGTATAATAAAACCACTTTCGTAATTCATCACCCCTATAACCGACCGCTTTATTCTCTTTGAAAAACAGAGCTAGCATTATCAATTGGTAAGTATATGGAAGCAATTTTACATCCACAACACGACATTCTTCATAAAGAAATTTTACCGCACTGACTACCGAACGTTTAACTTCATTCATAACATCAGGAAGATTATCCAAAAGAATTATATCTTCGGTTCTTGCATCAATAAAAGCTTTTTGCGTATAATTTCCAACGCACTTTAAGATAACATCTCTTTTGAGTGAAGAAAAATTATATGGATCGAGTTCTTCTTGAATATCCTTTATTGCATCACCAAATTTAAAATGAGTTTTAGAATTAAAGGTCAAAGCTTGAATCATAAAATCTGGGCTAATGCTAGTACCTTGTGAATTTAATCGAGAAAATATTTCTACAGCATCATCAATACCACCACCATTGACAACAATATAACCTATTTGATAAGAAATTAAAATACGATTCAATCGTTTGGCTTTTTCTGCATATTCTTTTACTTCCGATTCCTCTAAGCCTAAATTTTTAATTCGCTCAATATAATCAACGATTGCATATGAGTCAAAAGCATCACTCAAACGCAACAATATTGGATTATTTTTTCCTCGCCCTAAAATTGTAAAATCTTTCAAATCTACATATATGAAGTCTTTATTCTCTCCTTTTTCTGAAAGAACACTAATTAAAGTCGTTAATCTCTGCCTTCCATCAAGTATATAATAATGTGGTAAAGAACTCTTTTTTATTTTGACGCCACCTATCACATCAAAAGAATCAAAATTATCCTCCTGTGGAGACCATAGGATAATTGATCCTATAGGGAACCCCTTGACAATACTATCAAAAAGATCAATCATCTGGCGCTTATCCCAAATAAAATCCCTTTGAAACTCTGGAATTAAATACTCACCATCGGCAACTTTATCAAGGATGGTCGTCATATAGTCACGATCAGCTTTTATATACATATTTTCCATTGTCAAATCACTTTTGCAAACATTAATATTATAGTTTGGACCTCATATTCTCCTCCAAAATTTCCTTGATTATTCTGAAGTCGTTTTACTAATCTTTTGGGACTCATAAAAGCAGCCATATCTGCCATGTCTTGCTTTTTTAAGTTTATATTTTCACAATTAGCAATATCTAAATAGTCATAGATATCATTATCATCAGTCGGTGGGGTTGGTGTAGATGTTTTATGTGCCAAAGTATAAGTTTCCCAAGAATAGTAATTTTCTAATTCTCGTTTTATCAATTCATGCCCAAATATTCCATGCTCTTCTAAATATCGAAATAAAGACTTATGTTTGTCAACGTCATTTTTTTCTGTTTTATCACTATCAAATACTGTTGTAAGTTTATACCTATCAATATCTGCATAATTTTCATCAGCAAGACTTTTCAACCGTAGTGCTATTGTGCCACCTCCTCCCCCTGCATGTTCTTGAACTAACCATTTATTTAAGATTGCTTTATAAACTATAGAGTTTACCGTCTTATACTTCGTCCTAATTTTAGTATTAAAGAGCTCTACCCATTTTTTAATTGTCGGCCAATCATTTGAAGAGTTTTCCAATACCACCCTACTTTTATTGTTCAATATCCGCATCGCAACATCTAAACGCATCATTTCAGGGGAAAGTCCGACAATTACAGAGGTAAATGCGGTCTGATAAGCAGTACTAATGTCCCACAAAGATTCATTGCTACGAATAAGTTCTATATCTTGCTTACCTATAAAATCAACCTTTAAAACTCGTGTTTCAAGAAAATCAAACATATTAGCAGAGCACTTAACTTTTTGTTCTTTTTCACAAGCTAAAAGAAGAAATTTTGCCAGTTCATTCAAACAATCTTTATTCTCCATCAACGTATCATCCAAAATAAATATCATAAGCCATCAATTGTTTTAATTAGCATTCCTTCGTATTTTCTTTATCAACTCAAATGATTCATTAAAGATTTCTTCAGGCCAATCACTCATATTGCCATTTTCATCAATGTCTATCCTATCCAAAATAGCATTACATTCTTCATCATCATGGATATAATATACTACGACATCATCCTTTGTTAATGAATAATTTTTATTTGCCACTATACTACGTATTTCTAACAGCAAATTTTTTGAATGCGTTTCGATGACATATCTATGATTATTAACCTTAGCCGTATCAGCCAAAAGATCAGCAATCGCTTCATGAGCAGCAGGATGCAAATGCAATTCCGGCTGTTCAACAACAATCAATGTATCCTTATCATCTGACATACAACATCTTGTAACAATAGGTAGCACTTGACTCATTCCTTGTCCCTCATCAGCTATATTTATTTCATGAGTAGAATCTGTTTTTCTAATATTGACAGAAAACACCCCGTTCGTTAATTGTTTCAAAACCAAGTGACAATTAAAAGTTTTTGCATACCAATCAGAGACGCAGGAAAGCAATTCATTAGAAATATTCAAATTGTCATAAGCCCAAGTTCCATCAATGCCTATTTTATTTAACAAACAAGAAGAACGTTGACTATAAGCACGTTTTGGAAAAGCACGGAAAGGGCCAATATAATCAGTATGGAGGAAATAAGAATCTACAGAACCTACATTCTTGTCTTCGAATAATTTAAAGTTTATGAATCCTCTGAAGTCTTGTGAAACATATTCTTTAAGAGAATCCTTATCAATATATGAACCTTGAGCATTTTCTTTTTCTAAAACGGTTTTTGTTCCATTATACATTAATACATACTTTTTTATCCAATAATCTTGGTTACCGACTTTCGAAATAAAGTCGATATTAATATCTAAACCATTTTCATATCCTAGTCCAAAAGACAGCCCAATATTATTACCATTATGAGCAATATCCGAGAATGCAGTACCTAGTGAAACACCTTCATTCTCAAACAGGAATGGAGCTAAGCTAGTTCCAGACATTGCTTTCTCAAACATTGGAAACAATTTAGAGATAGAACTTTTACCGCTACTATTTTTTCCTATCAGAATGGTTAATGGTTTTATTTCTATTTCTGTAGTCTCTTCAAACTTTTTGTAAGAAGAGAATCTTATATACTTTAATTTGGCCATAACATATTTTTTTATTCAACTAACATTCTATTTCCCTATAGCATTCTTCCATCTTCTCCACCATTTTCGGAATGGTAAAGTTTTCCATTACCCTCTTCCTTGCATTCTCCCCATATTTTTCCCTCAGTTCATCATCACCCAGCAAGGTATCAATAGCTTGGGCATACGCTTTATCATCCCCATTAGGAACTTCGATACCAGTCTCACCATTCAGCGAAACCCAATTCACCCCACTTCCTGAGATGGTGAATGTAACAGCAGGAGTGCCACAATACATAGCCTCAGCCAAGGCCACACCGAATGCTTCATTCTTGGTGACAGATGGGAAAGCAAAAACAGATGCTGCATAATGATGTAGCTTCAAGTCCTCATCTGACAAACGGCCTACAAAATGAACTCTTGATGACTTACATTGTGCTTTCAACTCATCGGTCAGAGGACCAGAGCCAGCAATAACAATTTCGCAATCAGACTTCACGTATTTCTCTGCCTCAATCAAATGTGGAAGACCTTTATACTGGATATGACGACCGATAAAGAACACTATAGGCTTATTGCCATACTTTGCTTTTACCGCATTAATCTTCTCTACATCACCATCACGCAAGATGAAGTTATCCTCATCCATTGCGTTCTGAACAATCCTCACCTTATCCTTAAAAGGCTGCAATGGCAACGAGCCATCACGATATTGCGGGCTTGTTACACAAACCATATCTGCACGTTTAAGCAACGCAGTTTCTACCGGCTTGATAAACGGATAGATATGTTTTTGCTTGATAATATCCATGTGCCAATGAATGATTAGCTTTACATTCTTTGGAATGACACATAACAAAACCCAAGCAGGAAAAGGATTAGCCCAATGAAACTGAATAACATCAGGCTTAAATTCCTTGATTGCTTTTTTCAATACCCAGAAGTATGAAAGGGATAAAGCTTGTCGAGCCACGTTGACCCATGTAGCAACTCGATAGACCTTATGTCCATTCACTTCTTCTATAACATCCTTACATTTATCATTGAAGCACACCACTGCAGTTTCATGCTTAGCAGTACCCTCAACAAGATACTTACAGATGTTCTCAACTCCACCAAGATATGGGGAGTAATATTTTGATATATGTAATATACGCATTATTTCCCAAACTCTTTAATTCTCTGCTCTTCTTTCAAGGAACAAACAAGCAACTGTCCGCACTTCTCGGCTACGATATAGCCATCCAAGCCTTGAACTACCACCTTGCTTTCATCGGCTGCATGAACCACACAGTTCTTGCAATCATACAAGCGAATGTCCTTGCCTACCTTGGCATTGCCAGCCTCATCCTGTGGAAGCAAGGTACGGAGACTGCCCCAACTGCCTAAGTCGCTCCAGCCGAACTCGGCTGGCAAGGTATAGATTTCCTTCGATTTCTCCATTACGGCATAGTCAATGCTTATCTTCTCACAGGTTGGGAAGAGTTTGCCGACTACCTCTTTCTCCTGCTCGGTATAGAAAGAAGGTGCCATCTCGTCCATGATACTGGCAAGGTTTGGCTGGAAGGTTCGGATTGCCTTGCTGATGGTATCAATGTTCCATACGAAGATTCCGGCATTCCAATAGTAATTGCCTACAGCAAGGTATTGCTTGGCTGTCTCCAGGTTAGGCTTTTCCTTGAATGCCTCTACCTTGTAGATTTCTTCTACGGATGTTGGCTCTGCTGCGGCGATATAGCCATAGCCTGTTTCCGGACGGCTTGGCTTGATACCGATGGTAACGATGGCGTTCTTATCGGAAGTATAGCTCAATGCCTTGCTGAGCACTCGCTGATACTCCGAAGTATTGATGACGAGGGCATCGGATGGCGTCACCACGATGTTGGCATCAGGATGCTTCATCTGGATTTTCCAACAGGCATAAGCAATACATGGAGCAGTATTGCGAGCCTCCGGCTCTGCTAATATGTTATCTACTGGCATGTCAGGGATTTGCTCCTTGACTATGCTAATGTATTTCTCGTTTGTCACGACCCACATATTTTCCACAGGACAGATTGGTTTCAATCTATCTACCGTCAATTGTATGAGGGAACGCCCCACACCCATCACATCTACGAACTGCTTTGGGTAATCGGGGATTGACATCGGCCAGAAACGGCCGCCAACACCGCCAGCCATAATTATTATTTGAATATCGTTTTCGAGCATAAATGATAACACCAAAAAGGCAGGATTGATGAATCGATATGAAAAGTAGCTTAATAAAATGTATCTCCTCATCTCACCTGCCTGTATATTCTATTTCATTAATTGTTCAAATCTTTCCGTAATAACTTCTGCGGACTCACTCCAACTAATCCATGTCGGATAAATCTTCTTTGATTCATTTAAAGCAATTTGCATTGAATCACATACTGATTTTGGAGAATTTGGATTAAAATAATTCAACAAGTTACCACCAATTTCCTTAAAGACAGATATATCAGAACATACTACAGGTAAGCCAAAAGCCATAGCTTCAACTATAGGCAACCCAAAGCCTTCATAAAAAGAAGGCTGTATTAAAAACTTAGCCCCTTTATACCATTTATATAATTCTTCATCACTAATATTTCCTGTAAATATAACGCATTCTGATGTATTATTCAGATCTTCAACAATATCCATAACTTCATGATCCGCAGTTATAAAACCATCTTTTTTACCAACTATGACAAATTTTAAATTAGTCTTATGTAATAATTTAAAACCTAAAAGAGCATTTTTGATATTCTTGTGAGGCTTAATATTACCAACAAATAAAACATAGTCAACTCCTATATTCATTGGTTTTACTGAAGTCACTTCTATATCAATACCATTATAAACCCTAAAAGTCTTATCATAACTTTCAATACCACAATATTTTTTTATTTCTTCTTTTGAAAAATCGGATACAGTTAAAATTAAGTCACTTTTTTTACACGAAAAATAGTAATATGGTTTTATTAACAGACGCTTAACTTTACTATAATATTGCGGATTAGCCAAATGAAATACATCGTGTAGTGTTACAACTCTATATTTCGCTTTGCATGGCATAAATGGAACATTCATGTAGGGTGACCAAAATACATCACATTGCGGAATACTCTTCCATAAAAGAAATTGTTCTTTCAATGAGAATATTGAAGCTGACAGTATTCTAAAAGAGCAAGTAGAAAACATCTGCGAAATCTCATCTTTAATTTCCTCACTTGACACTAAAAGAATAAACTTCCAATCATTCTTATCTAGCATATTTACGACAATTTCTTTAACATAACGTCCTATACCGCCAAATTTGTCACCCCACATTCGACAATCAATACATATTTTCGTAATCATTCTTTTAATATTTTTTGAAATAAGAAAATCCACTTTTTCATAATTGGTGCCTTTGTATATTTATGAATTTCTTTATAAGCATTTACCCGTCCCTCTCTTAAAATAGACGGATTTTGCATCCATTTAACCAAAGCATCTGCAAAAGACTTAATATCACCATTTTTAATAACACTTCCAAAGTTAGTATTTATTACATCCCTAGGGCCACAAGGGCATGCAAAAGATACAACAGGAAGGCCATGGGACATAGCTTCTAATAAGACCATCGGTAAGCCTTCATATCTTGAGCTCAATGCGAACAAAGAACTACGATTATATTCTTCTCCAATATTTTTTGTAGCAGAAATGAAATGAACAGAATCCTCTAATCCCAGCAGCTTCTTTTTCTTTTCTAATTCACTTTTATCACCATTACCAAAAAAATAAAGTTGCCAACCATCAATATGCTTAACTACTTCCGCCCATATATCCAACATTAAATCAAACCCCTTTTGATATACAGCCCTTCCTACGCAGATAACTCTTTTTTCTCGATTATCAAAAACATGTACAGGTATCTCATCAACAAAATTTGGAATCACTTCTATATTAGGCATTTGTCCCCATGCATTTTTATCTTCTTCAGTAAGCACAATAAACTTATCATATTTGGCAAAATATCTTTTCCATAAAACCATTCTTATTCTTTGAATATTACGTAAAAGAATATTTGGAGCCTCAAGTATTTTAGTTTGTCGAGAAAAATGAAACTCGCAAATTTTTTTACTTCCATCTTGGATTTTAAGAAGCAGATTCAAATCATTATTAATAGTGGTGATAACAACATCTGCTTTCTCTTTACACAAAAAAGCATTTAATTTTCGAAAATGGCGGTTACTCTTCATTTTTTTTCCCAACACTTTCTTGATAACATTCATATCATCATGCTCACCATCCCCATAGTTTATAGCTAAATCTACATGTTTTACTTTTAGTGATAATGGGAAGAAGACTGGACGCCCTTTTTGATCTGTTGTTACAATCGTTACGTCAAATCCATACACATCTGCTAAATAATTAGCTTTTTGTGTAACGATACGCTCCATCCCACCAGAATTATATAAACCACAAATACTATATATTATCTTCATACTTTTTCCAAGCTTCTTTAAAACAAAATCTTTTTTTTATTATTTTTGCAGGAACTCCAGCCACCATGGAATGTGAGGGTATATCTTTTGTAACAACCGCATTTGCTCCAATAACCACATCATCGCCAATTGTAATATTACCAAAGACTTTAGCTCCAGCATATATAGTAACATTATTACCAATTATTGGTATTCCGCCCCCCCCATTTCCAATAGTTACTTGTTGATATATATGACAGAAATCGCCAATTTTAGCGGCAGAGATCATTGTAGCGAAGGCATGATGAAGCAATAAACCTTTTCCTATTACATTAGGCTCTGTATATATAAAACAGTTATGATAACGACAAGAGATTGCTACTAAAATCCTCAATATTTTTAAGAAAAAACTAGAATTAGCTTGCTCACCGCATTTAAGTCTCATTTTCAACAAACATCTAAACTCAGGGAAACGAATAAATAAGTGAAAAAACTTACACTTATCTATATGATACAGATAGCTCCAGTATCTAATATCTTCTTTTATTAAATAAAAAAAACGAATATTCATATACTTAAAATAAAGAATCTAATATTTTAGAAGAATATGGTATTGTTTCATGAATACCTTTATATACAATATTGTACCACCAGACAAAAAAGGATACTAAAATTGTAATTTTTTTTGCAAACTCGGCCATATTTAACTTCATTCTAAAAAGAGTTTTTATAATTTCAGGATAATATATTAAAGTAGAAATCAGCATGAAATATAATGATATTCTAAAAGCATGATATGTTATTGCAGAACAACAAAAAAGAACAAAAGCTAAATAAAAAAACAAACCTTGTATTAAGATTCTGTTTTTTAACTCTTTATGTTTTACAACCTTGTATGCATAATAAAAAACGTACAAAAATGACAAATAAGCTAAAACATATGTTGTTTGGAAAGCTCCATCTGATTGCAGTTGAGCTAACACTAAATAATTTGAATATCTATCATTAAATATACCCAAATTTAAAAGGTAAGATACAAATAAATGACTACATATTAATAATATAATAGAAAAACCTATTGCGAAAGTAAGTACTTTTTTAACACCAAATAAGTCTACAACTAATGGTAATATATATAATATTGCAATTGAAAATAATGCCATTACTCCTGTTCCATGTGAAATAGAGGCTAGAAAGGCAAACAAAAGCATTAATTTATACTTTTTCTCTTCAAGCATACATTGTGCAGCTAAACAAAATGAAATTGCTATTGATTGTCTAACCATATTTAGACAAAGGTTATAATAAAAAAATAGCAAAATCATCCATGCAAAAGCTACCGACAAAAAGTTTCTACGCTGAAAAATACACCAATAACATGTTACAAGAAAGACCAAGTTTGTTGTAAAATATATCCAATGATAGTCTGATCCTAAAAATGTGGTAAAATAATTAAGGACTACATACCCCATTTCTACCTCTCCAAAATTTCCTGCTAATTGATTATTTATCAATTCAACAATAGAATTCATTTTTGTTACATCAAAATACACGTCATTTACATAAGTCCAAGTATCTGTTCCTATTCCTAAATCTCGAACACCTGCCAAAAAAGCCGGTAGCATGATTGCTACAAAGGAAGAAGAATAAGCACCTATTGTTGTTTTTGATTTTTGGGCTAAATAAGCAAAAAATATCGAAAGTAAAAAAAATAATATATAAATCATTTCTTGAATAAAAATAAAATTTTCTTTTTCATTTCATTTGTATAATTAATAACATCGACATAAAATGCTATTCTATTTATTGGCAATTCTCTCAATGTTGTAACAGGTCCTTTCTTTATACAATACTTTAATAAATAACGTTTATAAAAGACATAGCTGTCCAATTGCTCCTTGGAAATTTCTCCTAAACGTTCTATCAAATAATTATAATACTTAATAGATAAGGAATTGGTGGATTTAAAAAAAGATTTCAATTGAAAATAGCACATTTGCATTTGTTGATACTCCAAATCATCTTTATATTCTTCATATGGTAATGCTTTTTTAACAACGTCATAAGATCTCCATCTTTGCCATTGAACCTCTTCTTTAATAGAGTGTCCATATGATGACATATTTCTCATGTCATAAATATAAAGTGGTTCACATACATACGCAAGCTTATTAGCATGATTCATTAACTGTGGACAAACTTGAAAATCTTCTCCCATATTTGCACCTTCCAGTGCTTTAATACCATACGTTTTATATAAGGACATTCTAATTAATTTACCACATAGCCAATGTTCACATTTATCACGTAACATCTTATGAATGAATTCTTTCGGCTTATCAGTATTCAACTGAGCAACCTGTTCATTGTATCCATTACACATTTTTAAAAAATCTGTAATAATGATATCTGCATCGGTCTGAATTTGTTTCTTTACAACTTTATCAATGGCAGAAACATCTAAATAATCATCAGAATCCAACCAAAAAATAAAGCATCCAGAAGCATATTCAACAGCAGTATTTCTAGCTCCTGCTAATCCTTTATTATTAACATGATTAATTATTTTTATATTATTTTTTCGATTAGGATATTCTTCAATAACTTTTTCAAGAATATCTATACTTTTATCTTTGGTGCAATCGTTAACAAAAACATATTCTATATCATCATACGTTTGTTCAAACACACTTCTTGCACAACGCTCAATATATTGCTCTACTCCATATACAGGAATACAAATAGATACTTTCATATTTAATAATTATAGTTTGGGAAAAAACGCTTTAAAAGTTTCTTTACTAATAGTTTTAACTTAACATTTGATGATAGCCAAGTTGCGTCATAATGATGTATTGTGCAAGTTTTAACAGTAAACGACATTCTTCCTGTTCGCCAATCCTTTGGACAAAAGTACTCCTTAGGATAAATCAACACACCAGCTACCTCTTGAATATCACTAATATTTTTCAAGCCATACTTGCAAAGCAAATCGGTTGTTATCGTAACAACTGTCTCTCGGCTATACGTTCCATCAGGAAGTATGTAATGCTTATCCTTATAAATGTCTAGGATTTCCCCATACAGCCCTAGGCCTGGGTTTACCCCAAGCCCTAGGCCTGGGTTTACCCCAAGCCCTAGGCCTGGTGCGACGCCTAGCTGCGCAGGCGTCGCACCAGCCTTAGCCTCATTCTCACATCCCATAAAAGGACCTTTAGCAATGATATCATCCATATTCTTGATTACCTCTACATCAGTATCAAAATAAAGACCACCATATTTATATAAAATCCAGAAACGGGCATAATCACTCACAAAGGCATACTTCTTAGCCTTGTATGCCTCTGCAGTATAAGGAATGATATTCACATCAAAGTTACTCTCATTCCACTCCTTTATCTCATAATCAGGGAGATACTTTCTCCATGAAGCAATGCACTTCTGTGCACTCTTTGGCAGAGGATTACCCCCAAACCAGCAATAATGAATTACTTTTGGTATCATAATTGTATTTTTATCTTATATCATACACACCTCTTCCACCGGACAAATAAATCATCTGTCCAGTTATCATATTTCCCATATCACTTACCAAGAACAAAGCTAAATTAGCAACCTCTTCAGGCATTGCCATTCTACCAAAATGATTATGTTCAGTATCTATACTATCACCTTCTTTCCAATTGATTAGACCTGTTGCAACTTCTCCTGGAGCTATTCCATTCACAACAATACCAAAAGGTTGCATTATTTGAGCCATTCCCAAAGTCATTCCTTCTAATGCTCTTTTAGATATTCTATAAGGCGACCATGACGGTTCCCCTCCAGTAGAAGAGCTGACATTAAGAATATGTCCCTTGATACCATTTTCTTTCATATAAGAGGCTACTTTTTGACTCACAAAATAACAGCCTTTCAGATTTATATCCAAGACCCTATCATATTCAGTTTCGGAAACAGCCCAAAAATCAACATTTTCAGTATGAGTTCCTGCAGTATTCACTAAAATATCAATCTTACCCCAAATAGATATAGCCTGAAGAACCATGTCGTTTATGGTAGAAAGTTTCTGCAAATCGAAACTGATAAATGCAAGATTCTCATGCAAAGGAAAAGAAGACTTTGCCTTTTCTACATTACGGGAAACAACTATAACCTTACATCCACTATCAACAAAAGAATTGACAATAGCTTTTCCTATTCCACCATGCCCCCCCATAACTAATGCGACTTTATCTCGCAAGAGATTTGGAATAGTAATCTGTGGAATGATTGGATGTATTTCTTTACGTTTAGTTTCTTTAATATACCAACGTAATAAATTCTTCACTTTATTAGCTATACTCATAATTATAGATTTTTTAAATCTTTTTCTAAAGCTTTTCTATTTTTCTTGATAATGTATTTTGCATAAGTTATAGGAAACATTGTAATAAGTATCATCTTAATTTTATGTTTCCAAGTCACTTCACTACGTAAAAGGACGGAAGGAAGCATCGCCTTTGTTTGTATAAGACACTCCTCGTATTCCTTTGCATATTCTTGCTTAGAATTAGTTGCAGTAATCAGCATCAGTATAAAATGATAGCAACTCCAAATATGATAATTGACAGCAGCTTTAAGACGCTTTGTTGGATGAACCAACTTATTACCAATATTCTTGGTGTTCCACAGAGCGTTTATACCCATAACTACTTTAAAATTGGTAAGTCCGCTTCCAGCATTATTCAATCTATAATTATAAACTTTACGGGAACCTACCCCAACATGGTTAGCACATTGGGCAGCCATACAGGAGAACCAATGACCTTCTCCAGACCAAGGCACATTAAAATCAATATGATTATCTTTAATCAAACTTGTTTTATAAAGTTTGTTCCATGGTCCAATAGGTATTTTAGGATAAATAATCTGAACTGCAGCTTCCTCAGCAGTCCAAGTTTCAATATTATCCGCAGTAACTTGCTCCCTATCTCGTGTAGTAAAAATATACTTACTCATAGACATATCTGAACCTGTATCTACAGCAAGTTTTAAAAGATATTCAACATAATCTGGTTCCAGCCAATCATCGCCATCTATGATAGAGAGATATTCACCAGTAACCATTTCCAAACCTTTATTGCGTGCATCACAAGCTCCACCATTTTTCTTATGAAGAACTTTTATTCTAGAATCTAGTGCAGCATATTTATCACAAATTTCACCACTATTATCAGGCGATCCATCATCAACAAGGATAACTTCAATATTCTTGTAAGTCTGGTCAATAATTGAGGTAATCAACTTATCTAAAAACTTAGCAGAATTGTAAATGGCTACAATTATAGATACTTTTATCGATTGATTTTCTTTCATCGTTTTATAAATTTATTTGTTATTTTAATTATTACTATTGATAACAGCTCTTTATTAAGTAACAGCAATATTACAATTGCCAACAGTTGCAAAATAAAAAACAACATGTTATCTGGAAATATGAAAAGAAGAACTGTTTGAATAAAAAGAATTATATATCCAAAAACATCCTTGAAAAGATTAATCTTCATATTCATATACTTATTAATACCCTTGATTCGTAAATACCAGATTAAGCCATATGATACTGGAGAAGCAATAGCAGCACCCATAACCCCAACTTTCCAAACTAGCACAAAGGTAAGCAGGAGATTAGTAACAGCTCCCATAATACTTGTTTTTGCAAATATCTTTGTATCTTTAGTTGCTGCATAAATTCCTCCAACATAACCACTTAATGCACCAAACACAGAGGCTATAAGCAAAAATGGAACATATTTCCATGCATTATAAAAGTCATTTGCATACAAGACCTTAGCCATTACCCTTGAAAGCATAATCAACACAGAGCATACCAAAACCATACACAAATTATACGATTGATACATCCGGGTAAAGAATCCATTTTTATCATCTTTATCATATCCTTGTACTGCCGACATGGTCCAAGCTTGGCTAAATATACCTTGAAACATCACCAAAATAGATGGAATTTTATAACTAACCGAATAAATACCATTGGCTGCAATGCCACAAAACCAAGTGATAATATAACGATTAGAAACACCGTTAACCCACCATGATATATTATTCAAAATAAGCGGCTGGCTATAGTTTACCATATCTCGGTGAAGCTGTTTGTCACGTGATGTTATCTGAAAATAATTCCATCCCTTTATAGCCACAAACAAATAGATTGACTGACTAAAGCTTCCTATTATAGTTGCCAGGAAAAATCCTAGCAAGCCCATATGAAGAGGTAAGAGAAATAATAAATTAAGAGCTATCATGACAGCCGAACTCAACACCCCCGAAATAGCCACCTCCTTAACTTTATCAATTCCTCGTACGAAACAATTCAATAATCCACTAAGAGCATTGCTTGCAAATAATAATAAAAAAAGTACTGGATAATCGTTAACTATAGATATAATATTAAAACAATAATTTAATCCAATTAACATACAACCAAACAACACACTTGCAAATATGTGCAAACAGCAGATAGAAAAGACCTGTTTTCTATCTACATCCTTATCCAAAGGAAAGCGCAATGCTGAATCACATATATTCAAAGAAAGAATAGGGACCAGCAACGATATAGTAGTATTCATCAAATCATAAGTACCATATTCGGCTGTAGAAAGTACATACGTGTATAATGGGACTAAGAAGAAACTTAATAGCTTTGTTCCAAACTGTCCTATGGCCAACAGACCCGTATTTTTAGCCAGCTCCTTAACTTCTTTCATCCTGAACTGTTTTTAATGTATTAATAAGATATTGCTGAGAATCTTGAACTTCTCTTTTTATAAGAAGGTCAACCAGATCAAAATCAATATCAGTAAGAGCATCAATAGATTCTAAGTGATTTTCATCAATTAGCCTCTCCTTTAGCCCTACTTTACCTAACAGATTTTCTACTCTAGAATTTTGACTAGCAACATCATTATCTTTAAATCGCTTGAATACAACAAATTTCTTATTATATATCAATGAGAAAATTGCAGCATGAAAAGAGTCTGTCATTACATATGAAGCACTAGCTATCATATTAAGAAATTCTAATGGACCAGCCGGCTCTGCTTCATCTATATGTAAATTAACCCCACATGCTTTAACTACTCTGACCTTTAAATTATGCAATTGAGCATAATTATATGCAGCCGATATATATCCTTGATTGTTTGTCAGAAGATACAAAAACAAATATTTATCTTGTTGTTTGTTCAAATCATTATCAATTAGTTTAAACCAGTCTTTTCTATCTATAAGCAAAGTCGGGTCAACAACAACTTCTATTGGCTTTTCAGTAACTTCTTTCATTGCATTTACTGCAGTTTTTTCTCTCACAGAAATAAACGAAAAATCAGAAATTAATTCAGAAAAACGCTCCTTGCATTCAGAAGGAATGGATTTTACGCCTATACTTGGAGCATAAGCTATTTTCGGTTTTGAAGCAAAACTTGCAAAATAAAATTCATTTCCATTTCTTTTAAAACCACCAGGATTCCATATCTGATCGCTACCACACACAAAGGCATCATATCTTTGATCAACATCATACAAAGAAGCGACCTGATAATCTACATGCAAATATTTTTTTTTAAAAGCCTCATATAAATTACCAGATTCTCTATCTTTCTTAACTGATTTAAAAAGCTTCGGAAAGAAAAAGTACTTGATATATTCTTTAATTGCTATTCTTATTTTCAAACTTAATGGTTGTTTAACAGAATATTGGTAATCATTTAATAATTCCACATCATAACCATTTTTGCGAAGGAAGCTCTGCAAAGCATATGCTTGAAGAAACGTACCAAAATTATGATAACAACACCACGTTATAATTCCTACCTTCATACAAACCTTTATATTTTGCATAGATCAACATTGATATCGAATGGTGAATCGAAGTCTTTCAACATCGCATGCTTTGTATCTTTCTCTGAGAGATTAGCATGCTCTGTAGGAATCTTCCAATTAATACCGAGGGTATCATCGAGGATACTGATGCCTCCATCAGCTTCTGGGTGATAGAAGTTATCACACTTGTATTGGAAGACGGCAGTTTCTGAAAGAACAGCGAAACCATGGGCAAATCCCCTTGGTATGAAGAACTGACGATGATTGTCTTCTGTCAGTTCTACAGCCACATGCTTGCCATAGGTTGGTGAACCTTTACGAATATCTACAGCAACATCGAGTACTCTACCTTTTACGCAGCGTACCAGTTTGCTTTGTGTGTAAGGTGGACGCTGGAAGTGCAGGCCACGCATCACGCCATAGCTACTCATAGACTCGTTGTCTTGGCAGAAGTGAACACTATGTCCCAAAATAGGAGTTACCTTTTCTTCAAACACTCGCTCGCTGAAGCTCTCGAAGAAGTAGCCACGAGCATCACGGAAGAGGCGTGGCTCTATAATGAGTACGCCATCTATTTCTGTTTTTACTATATTCATTGTTTTTGTTTTAATTTTTGTTCTTATTATAAGATTTTCGAAAACCTACCCGTCCTTCCTTACCGTTAAGGAAGGTATTTTTCTACCTCTCCGTCTCTCCTGCAAGGAGAGCTCCACTTTCTCCCCAAGCCCCTCTTCCTCAGGAAGCGGGGATGTAACCGCCCTACAGTGCTGTATATGCCCCACCTGTCCCTCCCCTGCGGGAGGGTCCTTACCCTATACCCAAGCCCTAAATCCCTACCATAGGGATTAGGGATGTAACCGCCCTACTCGGTGCTCGGAACCGCTACGCTCTAAGGTTGGCGGACCATCAAAGGTCTTCGCCATGTTGTGCGGGATGGGACCGCCTGGGGCATAAACAATGACGGAAAGACTACATCCCAAATGCAAAGACGGCATTGTAGCATACCGTCACTACAGAAATCTTGGGTTGTATCATATTATTTTTTATTCATTAGTATTATTATCTAAATTGTGATATTTGAAATTTTCTATAGGTTTAAGAATCTCTTCTGCCAATTTATTCTGTGCAGCTTCACCTGATCCAAAAGATGCTGAAGAGAAACTCAATCCTTTTTTATTGAAATGTTCCAATACGATATCAAAATACTGGCGAAAGAAATCTTGTGTTAAATAATGGCATTCATATCCTTTTTCAATTATCTTAGGCAATGCCTTAATGATTGCTCGAAACCCAGTAGTCTTGCACAAGATATTATCTTTCGGTGAATTCCATTCTTTAGCAAACACCAAACTTATTGCTTTGAAACAGTTCAACAATATCTTCAATATTATTTCATCCTTTTCATCTACAAAATAATGCCTAAGCACTGTACCATCATTTTCTTCTATACTTTCACCATTATACATTCTATCCTTATCCCTATTTGGGAATTTCGAATATAACAATATTACACTTTGTGCAAATGTCCCTTGTGATAAAGTCGCTAAGTCTTGATCAGGTTCTTTTGATCCTAACATTTTGAGTCTGTTATAAAAAGGAGAATAAGGCAAGTTATTCATAGAACGAGCTAACTCATGAGCTGTTTTTTGAGGACTTCGTTTATCCATCAAATCAAACAAATCGTAAAGAAGACTTGCACTTACTTTTGTTTGTTTACTATTTATTATGGAAAAAACATAAGCCTTTTCCTCTGCTGTAAGCCCAAACATGAAAACCACAGGCATTTGAAATGTTTCTTCTACTCCCGAATTTTCCAACCCAAGTAACCTATGTTGCCCATCTAACACTTCACCGATTTTGACATTATCATCAAATTCAATAATATTGTCATCTATAGAAACTAAGCTACTATTCACACTCACGATAATTGGTGTTGGAAAAACAGAATCAGAATTGGAACAAAAGGATGCAATCTCTTTTATCCTAGACTTCGTCGGATTTCTCTGCACTCCATCACCTCCCATCGACCTTTGCTTATTTATTACTATTTTAAGCAAAACATCAGCAGGAATAGACGATAGATAAAACTCACCAATAGGTTGCACTACTTTTATAATAGGATATTTACGTTTCATATCTTAACATCCTCCTCATTATTATTTGGCTGGCCTGCTTTTTCAGACAGGGCTTTTAACTCTTTCTCTTCTTGCTCTACATAATCATCAATTTGCGGATGATTGTCATCCTCCTTCATCAAACCTAGACCATAAGAATAGGCAGCAACAAATATTGCCAAAATGAAAAAGGCAAGTTGCCATTGATCTAGATGAACATACGTTACATTATAATCATAAGGAGTTGTTCCAATCGTTAAGAAAGAATAGAACACTCCACCGAATACAAGAACTAAGATTGCCACAATAATTGTTATCCTAAAATCCGCAACTATCATCCAATACACGATTAAGGGTAGATTTATGAGTCGT
>OODJ01001096.1_pt1 | contig 23146 bp, 23 predicted proteins | sample 1671611 | NCBI WGS metagenome assembly OODJ01 (sample SAMN06348174, study PRJEB24527) | human gut metagenome | biome: human gut; feature: ankylosing spondylitis patient; material: feces | host: Homo sapiens | place: China | collected 2015-10 | reverse complement strand
CATATTTGGAGCCGGGGCGGAATACCCGCCGGATAGCCCCCAGCAGGAAGTGTTTTAACATTTCCTCCACATAGTCGCTGACCTCTGCACCTAAGAAGTGATGGAGACAGGAGCGGATACGGGGCGTCCCGTCCCAGACAAGGCCGTTCAGCACGTCCTGTATGGGATGGTAGCAGTTCTCATTCGCCACGATGGAGAGGGCCGCTGTCATCTTTTTCTCGCTGGTCAGGCCATAGTACCACTTCTTTCCTTTCTTTCTTACAGATCCTTTTGCCATACAGTAGGTGGTTACTTGCTATTTTCCAACCTGCCGAAAATCTTTTTCGAGTAAAGAGAAATCAAAAATGCAGCTATCGCAGCCCCAATTAAAACCACCCATGTATGCGCTGCAAAAATATCAAATAGAACGCCGTAAATCGCCTGTCCAATCGGTTGTCCACACATCGCAATAGAAATCAGTGCTGCCATGATCTTACCGACTAATTGAGGCGGGGTCTGCGTCTGTACCAGTGTGTAAATCTGAACCATAAAGAGCGTAGAGGCTCCCATAGCGGTAAAGCTCATGAAAGTGATTGCCCAATACGATACGATGGCGGGCATATTCAGGAAAAGGGAAATGCCCATAACCGCCACAGCAATCGAACAAACCAAAAGCAGTACATACGAATTTTGGATTTTTAGCTTTTCCGATACGATGGCGGTTAAAATTCCGCCGCACAGACCGCCCAACGCCAGCGCCCCCTGTGTGAAGCCGTACATGGTATCAGACATCCCTAACACCTGTGTAATGAGAATGGGGGTTCCTACAATCATCACCGCGCTTAAAACCAAATTGAAGATGGACACCAGAAAGACCACCGAAAAGAAAATGGGTTTTTCTGTCTTTACAAACTGATAGCTTTCTTTCAAGTCCATTCCGACGACCCGAAGCACACCGACCTCACGCGGGCGTTTTTCATGCGGGATGTGGATAAAGATTTCCATGATGGCGGAGAAAGTAAAACACGCCGCACTCAAAAGCAAAATCGGATAAATGCCCCAAAGGGTGAACATCACGCCACCGATCACCGGCCCCAACAGACCGGAAAGCGTATTGACCTGATTGATTACCGCATTTCCAGCCATCAGTTTATCTTTCGCAACCAGAAGCGGAACGCTTGCCTGTACTGCTGGCTGGTATGTGCCGGAAATACCATAGAGCAGCATCAAGACAACGATAAAAAGCGGAACTGTGGGGATTTTTCCCAGTGAAAAGTAAAACAGCATAATAATGGCTGCCGTAGAGAAGTCCAGCCCTACCATAATGTTACGCTTGTTCACACGGTCAGCCAGTACGCCGCCGACCATAGAAAGAATGACCATCGGAGCAAAGGAACAGGCGGTCACAACACCAAATAGTGTTGACGAACCTGTTTCCCGCAACAGATACAGCGGCAAGGCAAATCGCAAGATGGCATTGCCGAAAAGGGAAATGATCTGGCCGATCACGACGAGAGTAAAATCACGCCTGAAAAGTTTTGTCTGCATAAAATACCTCCATTATTTTGCTATTAAACCGACCGTCGGTTTGGTATATGTCTAAAATAAACTGCTCATTGAGAGCAGCTCATTTTAGGGAGTTAGGCCGTGTGCTGGGACTTGCAGTAGCTAATATAGCCCTCTATCATTTCATCGTCCAAAAACTGGTTGATGCCAACGCCTTGTAACAGGTCATTGAATGTTTCGCAACGATTACGCATCCCCGCTTCATCCGTCATACTAACCAGCGGATTGAGCCATACATTCGACAATACCATGATGGCCTCTGCCAGTTCACCGGGATTTGTCGCCTGAATGGAACCGTCGTCAATCCCTTGCTGTAAGATCGGCTGGATGAACTTAGGAGCAACAATCTGATAGAGCTGGGCAATTTGCATCGCCAAAAAGCGCGGGTTATCCAGTAAGCAGGGCGTAACGGTCAGCATTAGACTTTGGTTAGAGTTAAACAAAGCAGCCTTAAAGATTGCCCGCAACTTTTCCAGCCCGTTCAGGGATTTATCATCCCGTACTTTTGCCAAAGCACTTGTATTTTCTTCCCCTATACGGTGAAAGATCGCTTCAAAAATTTCTTCTTTGGACGAAAAGTGATGGTAAATTGCGCCTTTTGAAAGATTTGTTTCGTTGATGATGTCCTGCAAAGATGTTGCGTCATATCCTTTTTCAACAAACAGATGGGTGGCAACATCCAAAATCAGCTTTACGGTTTCCTCCGGGTATTTGTTTCTTGCCATCCCGCACCTCCATACAAACCAACGGTCTGTATATAATATAGCAGAGAACCACATCTTTGTCAACCCGTATAAGTATTTTCAAAACGGCCTGCATCTGCAGGCCGCCTTTGTTGATGGTATTCTGTTCAGTCTTTGCGCCGGATTACATCAGTGCCTTTACCGCCATGCGCCTGCCGGGGGTGGTGGTCATCCCCATGGCGGTCATGTTTCGTTTTGTTCCCACCATGACGGAGGAGTGGCAGGCGGTTTCTCAGGCTTTGCGTCTCCGTGGGCTGGGAGCCACGGGAATCAACAGCATCCTCCACCCCATGCGGCTGCTGGAGTATCTTTTGATCCCGTTTCTCCTCCAGTGTTCGGAGGTGGTGGACGAGATGTCGGCGGCGGTTATGGCCAGAGGCTTTGACAAGGATCGGCCCAGGACCAACTACCTGGAACTCAAACTGGGCGTACTGGACTGGGTTTTGATCCTTGCGTCACTGGCGGTCACAGTATGGAATCTGGCATTTTGAAAGGGGTGCAGCCCGATGATCCGGTTTCAGGAGGTTTCCTATACATATTTATCTCAGGGGTCAGAGGAAGTGCAAAGTCCCAGCCTGAACCACATTTCGTTTCACATTCCCAAAGGGCAGTGCGTGGTGCTGTGCGGTAAAAGCGGCTGTGGAAAAACGACGCTGCTGCGCATTATTAACGGCCTGGCCTGCCATTTTTACCAGGGCAGGCTGGAGGGGGATGTTTTGGTAAGTGGTATGGCGCCTGCATCGGCCTCCCTGCCGGAACTCGCCCGGGTGGTGGGAAGTGTGTTTCAGAATCCCCGAACCCAGTTCTTTCATACGGATACCACGGGGGAGCTGGCCTTTCAGCTGGAAAACCAGAATATGCCCCGGGAGCAGATGCGCCGACGCCTGGACCGGGTGGTAACGGAGCTGGGGCTGGAGGCGCTGATGGATCGCAGCATCTTTGCCTTGTCCGGCGGTGAAAAACAGCAGATCGCCTGCGGCAGCGTCTATGCGTCCATGCCCCAGGTGGTGGTGCTGGACGAGCCGTCCTCCAATCTGGACGGAGAAGGCATCCGCCAGCTGCGGGACATTCTGAGGCGGCTGAAAGCAGCGGGAAAAACCGTCCTGGTGGCGGAGCACCGCCTTTGGTACGCTGCCGACCTGGCTGATCGGGTGTTTTATCTGCGGGAAGGGCAGCTGAAGCAGATTTACGCCGGTGCGGAGTTCTTGGCTTTGCCGGAAGGGAAGCGGCGCTCCATGGGCCTGCGGAGTTTGAAAGAGGTGCCGCTGCCGGAGCCGCACCCGTCATCGGAAGCGGGCGGCCTGACGGTACGAGGCCTTCGGGCTTCCTACGGCGGCAGGGCAGTCTGGCAGGATGTGTCCTTTACCGCGCCACGGGGGCAGATCACAGCCATTACCGGTCACAACGGGGCGGGCAAGACCACTTTGGCCCGGTGCTTGTGCGGTTTGATGAAGGAGCAGGCCGGGACGATCCTGTGGGACGGAGGCCCCTTGGGCCGAAAGGAAAGACGGCGAAAGGCCTTCCTCATTATGCAGGATGTGAACCTCCAGCTTTTTGGGGACAGCGTGCTGGCGGAAGCGAGGCTGGGCAGCACAGCCACAGAGCAGGAGGCTCTGGCCGCCCTGGAGCGGATGGATCTGGCCCAGTATGCCCAGACGCACCCGTTGGCGCTCTCCGGCGGACAGAAGCAGCGCCTGGCCATTGTGGACGGCTGCCTCAGCGGAAAGGAACTGGTGATTTTCGACGAGCCCACCAGCGGACTGGATTATGCCCACATGCTGGAGGTGAGCCGCCTGCTCCAGGAATTAGCGGAGCGGGGACTGTGCGTGCTGGTCATCACCCATGACGGGGAGTTCCTGTGGGAGAGCGGTGCCCGGGCCGTCTCCTGGCTGCCTGCGGAATAACATCATGAACAACGCCGCGATTTCTCCCGGAGGGGGCTTGACAAATGGCTTCTTCTCGTATAAGATAGCACTGTTATTAAATAACGGCGTTATCATAAGGAGGAGTCCATGCGAACCACTAATCCAAAACTCTATTCTGACCTGCTGGAAACCGGGAAGCGGGAATTCCTGACACTGGGCTATCGGGACGCCTCCCTGCGGCACATCGCCGCCTCTCTGGGGGTGACCACCGGAGCTATCTACGGATATTTCGCGGATAAAGAGGCCCTGTTCGACGCCCTGGTGGCCCAGCCGGCCCAGGAACTGGCGGACCGCTACCGGACGATCCAGCAGACCTTTGCCCGGCAGAGTGTGGAGGACCAGGTGCAGAACCTCCCGGAGGTGCCTGACGAGGAGGCGGGGTGGATGCTGGACTTCATCTACGACCACTTTGACGCCTTCAAACTCATCGTCTGCTGCGCCGGGGGCACCAAGTATGAGCACTATCTGGATACTCTGGTGGAAATCGAGGATAACGCCGGCCGGGCCCTCATTGAAAAGATGACGGCGGCTGGTTACATGCTGCCGCAGATCGATGACGAGCTCATCCACATTATGTCCAGCTCCCTGTTCAACGGCCTCTTTGAGACGGTGCGCCACGACATGCCCCGGGAAAAGGCCCACCGGTACATGGTGAGCCTCCGGGACTTCTATTCCGCTGGTTGGTTCAAGCTGCTGGGGATCTCAGACACCTGAGTTCCCCCTGCTTTTTGACCATAAGTTAGCAAAAACTAACTAAAGGAGATGCTGATATGGAAACCAAGAAAGCGCCCTCGCCCTTTGCCGTGCTGTGGGGCTGGGCGGACGGCGAGCACGGCGGATTTTATGCCTCGGTGGTCTTAGCGCTGCTGGGGGTAGCCTGCGGGATGGCGCCCTATTTCTGTGTGGCGGCCATGATCGCGCGGCTCCTCTCCGGCGGGGGAGTGACAGAGTGCCTGCCCTGGTGCGCCATCGCGCTGGCGGGGTATCTGGGGAAAGCCCTGTTCTCCACCTGGTCCACGGCCCTGTCCCACACCGCGACGTATCACACCCTGCGGAAGATCCGCCGGGCGTTGTTGGCAAAGCTGAGCCGGGTGCCCATGGGCACCATCCTGGGCACTCCCTCTGGTCAGTACAAGACCACCATCGTGGACCGGGTGGAGGGCATGGAGCCCACCCTGGCCCACCTGCTGCCGGAGATGACCTCCAACCTGCTGGTTCCCCTGGCCATCGCGGTCTATATCTTCGTGCTGGACTGGCGGATGGGTCTGGCATCCCTGGTGACCACCGTAGTGGGTATGCTGGTGTCCATGCAGAGCGCCAAGACCTACGGCCCCCGCTGGCAGGGAGCGGTGGAGGTGGGCCGCCGCATGGCAAACGCCATCGTGGAGTATGTGGGCGGCATCCAGGTGGTGAAGGCCTTCAGCCAGTCCGCCGGTTCCTACAAGCGCTACTCCGACGCGGTGACGGAGAACGCACAGTACTATGTGGACTGGATGGCGGAGAACCAGAAGTTCATGGCCGTCATGCAGACGGTGATCCCCTCGGTGCTGCTGCCGGTGCTGCCGGTGGGACTGCTGCTGTGGTCCGCCGGGAGCCTGTCTGCCGCCACCTTCCTCACCATCGTGGTGCTGTCTCTGGGCCTCACCGGGCCGCTGATCTCCGCCATGACCTTTGTGGATGAGCTGGCGGTGGTGGGCACCAATGTGGGGGAGATCGCCGCCATCCTGGACGCCCCGGAACTCCAGCGGCCGGAGCCGGAGGCCGAACTCCACGGCACGGCCATTCGTCTGAACCACGTCTCTTTCACCTACAAGGCGGAGGATGGGGAGGTGCTCCACGACATTTCCCTGGACATCGTGCCGGGCACCGTCACTGCCCTGGTGGGCCCCTCCGGCTCCGGCAAGAGCACCATCGCCAAGCTGATTGCCGGGTTCTGGGACGTGTCCGGCGGCAGCATCACCCTGGGCGGGGCCGATTTGAAAGACATCCCCCTGGAGCAGCTGAACCGGCAGATCGCCTATGTGTCCCAGGACAATTACCTCTTTGATCGCACGGTCCGGGAGAACATCCGCATGGGCCGCCTGGATGCCAGCGACGAAGAAGTGGAGAAGGTCGCCAAAGCCGCCGGGTGCGACGAGTTCATCCGGGCGCTGGACCATGGGTACGACACGGTCTGCGGCGGGGGCGGCGGGCATCTCTCCGGCGGGGAGAAGCAGCGGATCTCCATTGCCCGGGCCATGCTGAAGGACGCCCCCATCGTGATCTTAGACGAGGCCACCGCAAGTATTGACCCGGAGAACGAGGCGGTGATCCAGCGGGCTATCTCCAATCTGACCCGGGGCAGGACCCTGATTGTCATTGCCCACCGGCTGGGTACGGTGGCAGACGCGGACAATATCGTGGTCATCGACCATGGCCGGATCGCCGGTCAGGGACGGCAGGAGGAACTGTTGAAGCAGTGCCCGTTGTATGCCCAGATGTGGAACACCTATCTGGGCACCCGGGACGGGAAGGAGGAATGAGTCGTGTTCAGTGTTCTGAAGAAGATCTCCGACTTTGCGGGGACCCGGCGGGGGCTTTTGAAAAAGTCCATGGCGGTGGCCTTCCTGGGCGCGGTGTTCGCTGCCCTCCAGTTTGCCGCCCTGATGCTCACCCTGGACATTCTGGTGGGCGGGGCAGACCTGCGCATTTGGCCGGTTGTCGGCGTGATGGTGGTCTCTGTCATTGGACGGGCGGCTTGCTCTTACTGGTCCACCAACGCGGAGACGGAGACAGGCTACTTTATGGTGGCGGAGAAACGGGTCCACATCGGCGACCGGCTGCGGTACATCCCCATGGGCTATTTCAACGACAACTCCCTGGGGAACATTACCGCTGTGGTCACCACCACGCTGTCCGACGTGGAGAACAATGCCGCCCGGTGTCTGGTGAGCGTCATCGGAGGGTTCCTCAACACCCTGGGACTGTGCCTGGGGCTCACGGTGGCGGACTGGCGGTTGGGCCTGCTGGCCATCGCAGGCATCTTGGCCTATCTGGGGGTGACGGAGCTCTCCCAGCGGGCTATGCTGAAAACCGGCCCCGCCCGGCAGCACGCCCAGATGAACCTGGTGGAGGCGGTGCTGGAGTACATCCAGGGCATGAGCGTGGTAAAGTCCTACGGTCTGGACAAGGACAGCGGCCAGGCGGTGCAGAGGACTGTGGACGAGAGCTGTGACAAGGCTCTGTCCCTGGAGAAGTCGGTGGTCCCCTGGATGGGTCTCCGGCAGGTGGTGGTGCGGGTATTTTCCGTGGCCATCGCAGTATGTGCCCTGGCATTCTACTCTGGCGGCACCTTATCTCTGGCCCGGTGCCTCTTGATGCTGGTGGCCTCGTTCATGCTCTATGCGGAGCTGGAGAGCGCCGGCAATATGGCGGACAATCTGCAAATGCTGGGGGCCTCCATGGACAAGGCCAACTCCATTGACAACACCCCGGTCATGGACATCGAGGGAGCAGAACTGACTCCGGCGGACGCCTCTGTGGAATTTCAGGACGTGTCCTTTGCCTATGGGGACCGGACGATCCTGGACCATGTGAGCCTGACCGTCCCCGCCGGCAGCACCACCGCCGTGGTGGGGCCCTCCGGCGGCGGCAAGACCACCCTCTGTAACCTGATTGCCCGGTTTTGGGATGTGCAGGACGGAAAAATCACCGTGGGCGGCCACGACGTGCGGGAGTACAAGCTGGACAGCCTGATGAAGAACATCTCCATGGTGTTCCAGGCGGTGTACCTCTTCAACGACACCGTGGAGAACAACATCAAGTTCGGCCGCCCGGACGCTACCCACGAGCAGGTGGTGGCTGCGGCCAAGGCGGCCTGCTGCCACGACTTCATCTTGGCCCTGCCGGATGGATATGATACGGTTCTGGGCGAGGGGGGAGGTTCTCTCTCCGGTGGGGAGAAACAGCGCATCTCCATCGCCCGGGCCATGCTGAAGGACGCTCCCATTGTAATTTTGGACGAGGCCACCGCCAGCGTGGATCCGGAGAACGAGGCGGAACTCCAGGCGGCCATCTCCGCCCTGACAAAGGGCAAGACCCTCATCATGATCGCCCACCGGCTGAACACGGTGCGGAACGCCGACCAGATCCTGGTCCTCAGCGGCGGGCACATCGTCCAGCGGGGTACCCACCAGGAGCTGATGGCCCAGGGTGGCCTGTATGCCGACTTTGTGGGTGTACGCCAGGAGGCGCTCAACTGGAAACTGGATACTTGAGGAGAAATTAACACAATGACCGGATGGGAGCATGTCCGCTTTGCGGATGAAGAATTGATTAAAACACAGGTCCTACAAAGTACAGCGGCCCGGACCGTGATCCAGGGAGAGAACTGCTCTGTTTACAAGATGGAAAATGAGACCGGGGAAGGTGTTATCACCAGGTATCCGGTATTCTCCGGAATCGAGCTTCTCTATAACGATATTCATATGTCTCTTGGAGTTGCACACCGGGAGGACCCACGGGAAAACCTTCTGGAGATCAATCATTGCCGGACCGGGCGCTTTGAGTGTGAGTTTTCGGATGGAAGGGCGGTCTATCTGGGAGAAGGGGATCTGGCTGTTAATGTCATGACCAACAGGACCCGTGAGACATGGTTTCCCCTGTCCCACTACCACGGCATCACCATTGCAGTGGACATTCCCGTTGCGGACAGGGTACTGCGGCAGGTGTCGGAGGCGCTGGGTAAAGGGCTGTACTGCGACCTTTTTGCCATGCGAGATCGGCTGTGTGCCAGCAATTCCTGCTTCATCATGCGGGCTGCCGACTCCATTCAGCATATTTTCTCTGAGCTTTACCATGCGCCGGAGGATCTGCGGGCGGGTTATTTCAAACTCAAGGTAATGGAATTGTTTCTCTTCCTCGGCTCCCCAAAGATCACGGCACAAAGGGAGGACCGACTGTATGTTGACCGTTCACAGGTGGAGCAGATCAAGTCAGTCCGGCAGTACTTGGTAGAGAACCTGGACCGCCGTATTACCCTGCAAACCCTCTCCCAGTCTTTTTCCTTTCCACTGACCTCCATGAAAAAGTGTTTTAAGGAGGTATATGGGACCACCATCAACGCCTATCTGCAAGCCTACCGCATCCACACAGCGGCGGGACTCCTGCGGGAGACAAAACTGGATGTGACCGAGATTGCCGGCCGGGTGGGGTACCAGAACGCCAGTAAGTTTTCCGAAGTGTTCCGGCAGCACACAGGACATACCCCCACGGAATACCGTAAAACTTTTTGTCTGATAGGAGCAGACAGCGTCCTGCGGGAGTGGTGAAACAACTGAGAATCGGCTATGATGCCTTTGTACGCAAGGGCATCCGCCCAAAAGCGCATCGAGTTCGGTGCGCTTTCTCTTTGACATAAGATTAGCATTAACTAACTCCTTGGAGGTGATCCTATGGCACAGCGGACCAGGCGTTATCTCATTCGGCGGATCATCGTCGTCCTGCTGACTTTGTTTGTAGTTACGCTGCTCTCTTTTCTGCTGATGCGGCTCTCTCCCATTGATCCGGCCACGGCGTATGTGAAGCGCAATTCTGCTGTCGTTACTCAGGAACAGATCGACGAGGCCCGCGTCATGCTGGGTCTGGACAAGCCGCTGCCGGTGCAGTATTTCGACTGGGTGGTGGATGCACTCCACATGGACTTCGGAATTTCTCTTGGAACGGGAAACCCGGTGACGGAGGAATTAGCGAAAACGGTGCCCGTTACCTTGACGGTGGTGGCCTATTCTGCCGTGATTATGTCCTTGGGTGTCCTGGGAGTGGGGGTGCTGGGGTATCTCTGGAGGCAGAGAGCCGGCGGCATGATCCTCTCATTTCTGACCATGATCGGTATTTCCGTGCCTGGCTTCTATCTAGGTACCGCCTTTATCGACCTGTTTGCGGTGCGGCTGGGCTGGATCAGCGTGTCGGGAAACAGCGGCTTTGCCCGGTACTTCCCAGTGGCGCTCTGTCTGTCAGTTCTTGGAATCTGCTTCTATGGACAGATGCTTGCGGCTTCTCTGGAGCGGGAGATGGAGCAGGACTATGCCATGTACTTACGATGCCGTGGACTAAGGGAGGGGCGCATCCTCCTATTCCACGCATTTCCCCACGCTGTGGTGGACCTCCTGCCCAGTTTTGCACAGATGCTGGGGCTGTGCCTCGCCAACGCAGCCATTGTGGAGAGAGTGTTCTCCCTGTCCGGACTGGGGTACCTGATCATTGACGCGGTTGTGAAACGGGACTCGCCGGTGATCCATGCCGCCGTTCTGGTTTTGGCGCTGACACTGGTGCTTTTGGATACAATCGCGGAACTTTTACAATATGGCCTGAGAAGTGACATGCGGGCTGCGGGAGGCCGGGCATGAGAAAACATTCTTTTGCGTCAAAGGTGGGAATAATCCTGCCGCTTCTGGTCCTCTGCGTCTGTGCATTTGGATTTTTGTTTGCCCCCAATGACCCAGAACTGGTGGACCTGACCAAGAAGTTTCTGGCGCCTTGCCCGGAGTTCCCCCTCGGCGCGGACAACCTGGGGCGCTGTGTACTGTCCCGCCTGCTCTATGGCGGGCGGACGACCCTGGGGATTGTCTTGGTCGGCTCTGTTACGGTTTCCGTTTTTGGAACACTGATCGGACTGCTCATGGGCGGGGGAAAGAACGGTAAAAACCTGGTTTTGGAAGGCGTGCTGAACGCAGTCACTGCCATCCCGCCCATTGCCTACCTGATCATCTTCATTGCTGCCTGGGGCAACAGTGTGTTTACCATGGTGGTGGCGGTGTCGGCCTCCCTGATTCTTCGAGTCATCAAGCTGGTTCAGACGCGCACCGGGATCGAACAGGGGAAGGCCTATGTGATGTGCGCGGTGGCCTCCGGTGCAAAGCCGAGCCGTATCTTGTTTGTCCACATCCTCCCGAACCTCATCTGGGATGTCCTCCACTTCATCTGCCTTTCCTGTGCGGATATGACGCTGTCCATCGTCAGCTTTTCGTTTATCGGCCTGGGCATGGGAGACAATGTGGTGGACTGGGGCAGCATGGTGTCGGAGACACACCACTATTTGCTCTCCTACCCCAGCCTTACGCTGTACCCGGTCTTGATGATTGTGCTGTGCACCATGGCGTTCCATATGCTGGGACGCTGGATGGAAAGGAGGGTGTCCGCCCGTGCTTGAGGTAAATAACTTGTCTGTGACAGCCCGGAACGGCGCCCAACTCCTCAATCAGATATCTTTTCAGATTAAAATTGGCGAGTCGGTGGGGCTGACCGGACAGAGCGGGGCGGGCAAAACAACGCTGCTCAAGGCGCTGCTTGGTATTTTGAGCGGGGGCTGTCAGGTCAGCGGTGGCACGATCCTGGTGGAAGGTCAATCCCTGTGGGCTATGTCCGCGAAGAAGCGGCGGGAGTTGTGTGGAACAACGCTGGGTTTTATCCCGCAAAACCCGATGACCGCCTTTGACCCCAGGCTCAAATTGGGGCGGCAGATGGAGGAGACGCTGCGGCTGAGAACAGGTGTTTCCGGAAAAGAGGCGATGGAGCGAGCAGAGACACTTTTGGCAGAACTGGGCCTGCCCCAGCCCCGGCGGGTGCTGGACAGTTATCCGGCCCAACTCTCCGGCGGGATGCTCCAGCGGGCGGCGGCCGCTCTGCTGCTGGCCCTGCATCCCAGATATATTTTGGCGGACGAACCCACCTCCGCGCTGGACGCAGACAATCGAATGCTCTTGCTGGAGCTTTTGGAAAAACAACGGGAAACCGCCGGCATTCTGTTTATCTCCCACGATGTTGCCGCGCTCCGCGCTCTCTGCGGGACAGTTTATGTGATGGAGCACGGAATGTTGACCGAGCATGGGACGATGCAGGAACTTTTGGAACACCCAAAACAGGAGTGGACAAAGCAATATGCCGCGGCGAACCGCCCGGTGAACAGGGAGGGCTGGACATGGACGGATTGATTGCCGAGCACATCAGCAAAACCTATGCTGGCACGCACGGGCTCTCCTTTGCCGCACTCCGGGATGTGTCCATTCATCTGGAACCCGGCTCCTTTACCTCCCTGGTGGGAGAGTCCGGCTCTGGAAAAAGCACCCTGGCCCGCCTGCTGATCGGCCTGGAGGCACCGGATCAGGGAAGGATTTTTCTGGATGGGGAGGACACCTCTGGCTGGAACACCGACGACTGGCGAAAACGGCGCACAAAACTCCAGGCGGTCTTTCAGGACGCCAGTGGGACACTGAACCCCATGCGCTCCGTCCGCAGTAATGTGGAGGAGGCCATGGTCAACCTCACCTCCCTCTCGAAGCAGCAGCGCCGGGAACGCATTGGCGAACTGATGGAGTTGACCCATATGGAGGAGCGACTTCTGGATATCCCCGCCCGGCAGCTGTCCGGCGGAGAGCAGCGGCGGCTTTCCCTGGTGCGGGCCATGTCGATCCGGCCCAAGTACCTCATTCTGGATGAAGTGCTCAGCGGCCTCGATCTGATCTCCGCCGATGCCGTCATGCGTGTCCTGGAACAATACCACCGGGAGTTTGACTGCGCGTTTCTGCTGATTACCCACGATATGGACAGCGCCTACCGTCTGTCCGACACCATTCTCACGATGCAAGCCGGACAAATCGTCCGTGTTGGCATAAAACAGTAACGAAAGGAAGTAACCCATGAAAAAGAGACTGCTTTCTCTTGCCCTGTGCGGCGCCCTGCTCTGCGGAGCCTTGGCAGGCTGTGGCGGAAACGAAACTCCCGCCACTTCGCAGGAACCGTCCTCCGGACAGACGGAAGAGGAATCCAAGATCCTAACCACCGCGGTCAGCGCAGAACTGAACACCCTCTATCCTCTAAACATGGACGTGCAGAACAACATCGGTACAAAGCTCTGCTATGAGGGCCTTGTCAACTATGAAAACGGGGAGGTCGTCCCCTGTCTGGCGGAGAGCTGGGAATTTTCTGACGACGGAACGGCTCTGACCTTCCATCTGAAAGAGGACGTCACGTTCCACGATGGTACGCCGTTCAATGCGGAGGCGGTCAAAACAGATTTTGACTTTGCACACTCTAATCCTAATTTCAGCAATATTTCCGCTGTGGCGAATGTGGAGAGCATTGAGGTCGTGGACGAGTACACGGTGACTTTCCACTATCCCACGCCCTACTTTGCCTATCTGATGGACTTCTGCTATCCGGAAACTATGGTCCTAGTGTCTCCCGCCGTACTGGAGGAGGGGAACTATCAGTCCATGAACGGCGTGGTGGGCACCGGCCCCTATGTGTATGAGGAGATTGTGGACGGCGATTATGTCCGCTTTGTCCGTAACGAGAACTATTGGGGAGAGCAGCCTTACTATGATGAAGTCATTGTAAAGTACATCCCAGACGCCTCTGCCCGGCTGCAAGCACTCCAAAGCGGAGAGATCGACCTGATCTACGGCAGTGCGCTTCTGACGTGGGACGACTATCAGCAGGCCCTCTCTCTCCCCAATGTCGCTGGTGAAGTAGCGGAGAGTGACTCCAAGACCCGGAATCTGGTACTGAATGCCTCCGGTGTTCTATCCGATTTGAGGGTGCGTGAGGCCGTAGCGTACGCCATCGACAAGGAAACACTCTCCGAGGGACTGACCTATGGCGAGGAAACCCCTGCCAACCACCTGTTCCCTGACGGTATCCCTTATACGGATGTGGAGTTGAATGTTGTTCGCACTTATGACCCTGAAAAGGCCAATGCGCTCCTGGATGAAGCTGGGTGGGTGCTGAATAAGTCCACCGGCATCCGGGAAAAGGATGGGCAGGCGCTGTCCTTGAAGTACACCTACGACTCCGGAGATGCGCTGAATAGGTCCCTGGCCACCGCGATCAAGAGCCAGTTGGCGGCGGTCGGCATCAATGTGGAGACAGAAGGCCAAGAGATGATGACCTGGTGGCAGGAGGGCGTAGCCGGTAACTATGATCTCATCATGTGGAACACCGAGCAGCCCTATACCAGCCCCCACAATTACTTCATCCCCATGCTGTCCCGCTCTCCCCATGTGCCCAGCCTCCCCGCTGTGGAGGGCAGCGACGAGTTCCTGGCTCTGATCGAGGAGTTTCAGACCACAGATGATCCCACCAGAGTTCAGGAAATCTTTGATCAACTGCTGAATTTCGATAACGACAATGTACTGGATCTGCCGCTGCTATTCGTCAAGGATATGATTGTTTACAATACGGAAAAGATCGAGGGCTACGACTTTTCCAGCACGCCCATGTTCTTTGACGTGCGATTGATTCAACCGGCGGAGTGATGAAGCCCGGCATTCGCATCCAGTTATTGGACAATCAAATATGTGACAAGGAGCCGACCTTAGTAGGCCGGCTCCTTGTCACAGGAAACACTTCCAAGCGAAAGGGGGCAGAAATATTTGGCGCTACATCAGTCTGGCGAGGACTACCTGGAGGCAATTTTGATCCTTCAAAAGGCGAAAGGCATGGTGCGCTCCGTAGACGTGGCCCGGCACATGGATGTTTCCAAACCCAGCGTATGCCATGCGGTGGCTACTCTGAAGGACGGCGGGTTCCTTACCATGGATGCGGATTACTTCCTGCACTTGACCGACATCGGCCAGGAAGTAGCCGAGCAGATTTATGAGAAGCACCGTTTCTTCACAGAGCGCCTGATCGCCGCCGGCGTGGACCCCGAGACGGCTGAGCAGGACGCCTGCCGGATTGAGCACGTCATCAGCGAGGAGAGCTTCCAGCGGCTCAAGGCAACTGCGGAATCAAAGCCATAAGTATACCAAAAGGAGAGGGCCGTCCACACGGCCCTCTCCTTTTGCCATTTGGAGGGAATACAGTGAACGAAATCATCGTCATCCGGGTCGCAGACCCAGACGGCAGTTTGTTTCAGACAATCGTGGATGCGCTGAAGGACAAGCGGGCGGAGATAATTCATGTCACCGCCCCGTTCTCCGCCGTGCTGCGCATCAGAGAACTAGAGATCTATCACGAGTACCGCCGGGTACTGATGGCCGGCAGGGAAGTGCGACTCGACCACGGGGAATACGCCATGCTCTATTGCATGGCCAGCGCCCCCGGGCAGGTATTCTCCAAGGCGCAGCTCTATGCAGCGGCTTGGGGAGAGGAGTATCTGCATGGGACTACATCTGTGGAGAATATCATCTGGCGGCTGAGGCAGAAACTGGAGGAAGATCCCAAGCATCCGACATACATAAAAACAGTGATAAGGGGAGGCTATAAAATTGTGAAGAGTCCTTAATGGCCTTATAAAAACAAATGAGGGCCGGAATCCTTTTGTTGGGATACCGCCCTTGCTGACAAAAACTTTCTTTGAATTTGATCTTTTGAGAAATCTCCATGATAAATTCATAATTCCATGCTATCCTTGGGACAGGTGATGCTGAATGAAACACATTTTAATTGTAGAAGACGAGCCGGATATTCAGGAACTGCTGCGGACCTATCTGGAAGACGCTGGCTATCAAACCGCCGTGGCCGGAGACGGGGTGGTGGCCCTGGCCCTGTTCGGAAGTCAACACTTTGATTTGGTTCTCCTGGACTTAATGCTCCCCAAGATCGACGGGTTCGGTGTCTGCGAGTTAATCCGCCAGCAATCTCAAGTGCCTATTCTTATGCTCACCGCCTTGGACGGGGAGGAACAGCAGCTCCGGGGCTTTGGTCTGGACATCGACGACTATGTGACCAAGCCATTTTCCATGCCGGTGTTGCTGGAGAAGATTCGGGTCATCCTTCGTCGACGGGGGAGTGCGGGTGCGGACAGTCGCCTTCGGTACCGGGATCTATCTCTGGACCTGGACACACGGGAGGCGCTGCTGGACGGCCGTCCCCTGGAACTGACCACCCGGGAGTTTGAACTGCTCCATACTTTCTTGGATGCACCGGGGCGGGTGTTCACCCGAGAGATGCTGCTGGCAAAACTATGGGGTTATGATTTTTACGGGGACGAGCGGGTGGTGGATAGCCATATCAAGAATCTCCGCCACAAACTGGGTCGGGACTACATTGAAACTGTGAGGGGGGTGGGCTATCGTGCCGCGAAAGAAACTCTCTGAGAGTCTGACCGCCCGCATTTTTCTGATTACTGCGAGTATCTTGCTCTTTGCCGGGACGGTCACCTTCGGCCTGATTGCCTGGGCCACCCCAAGCACCTATACCGCTGTGGTGAATAACGACCTCGCCGCCCAGGTAGATGCCCTGGCGGAACGGTTGGCGGACACCACGCCGGAGGACTGCGGCGCGCTGCTGGACGAGTTTACGCTTTCCTCCGGGGCCAGTGCTATGCTGGTGGGTCCGGACGGAGAACTGGTGGATACAGGGGCGAGTTTGACCGTCCAGGCCGTGTATGAGGACGAACGTGTGGCCGTCACCACAGCGGAGGGAGACACGGTGGTCAGTTATGGGACGGGGACGGAAACCGAGGAAACCATGACCATCACCGCCTCTGATGGGGCCACCATTGCCACCGAGGTGACCTTTGCGGGCCAGAATGAGAGCTATACGCTCTATGTCACTCCCAGAGTTCAGGTGGAAAACCTGGCTGTGCGGGCACTGGTGCAGATGGCTCCCTGGATTTTGCTGGTGCTGCTGGCTTTCTCCATGCTGTGCGCTTTTTTCTACTCCCGGTACATTACCCGTCCCATTGTGCGCATGAGCGGCATTGCCGGGAAGATGGCGGAACTGGATTTCCACTGGGAATGCGGGGAAAAGCGTCGGGATGAGATTGGCAAACTGGGCCGCAGCTTAGACAAATTGGCCCAGAGACTGGATGCAGCCCTCACGGATCTGGAGAGCGCCAACCAAGCCCTTCGGGGAGAGGTAGAGCAGGAGCGGGAACTGGACCGGCAGCGAATGGCTTTTTTCAACGCCGCCTCCCACGAGTTGAAGACGCCAGTGACCATCCTGAAGGGGCAGCTCTCCGGGATGCTGGACGGAGTGGGCGTCTACCAGGACCGGGACAAATACCTGCTGCGCTCCCTTCAGGTGACAGGCCGGATGGAAAACCTGGTGGGGGAGATGCTGGCCATCTCCCGGATGGAGACAGGGTCTGTGGCTGTCAAGCAGGGGTCCGTGGATCTGTCCGCTCTGATTGAGCGACAGCTGACGCTGGACGCAGGATTGCTGGAGCAGCGTGAGCAGCGGCTGGTGTCCAAGCTAGCGCCGGGGGTCACCGTCACCGGCGACCCGTCTCTCCTCGGCAAGGCCGTGGGGAACCTGCTCTCCAACGCAGCGCTGTACTCTCCGGAGGGGGCAGAAATACGGGTTTGGTGTGGGATACGGGAGGGCAGCCCAGTGCTGACGGTGGAGAACACGGCCGCCCACATCAGCGAGGAGGCTCTGCCACACCTGTTTGAGGCCTTTTACCGGGAGGAGGGATCCCGGAACCGGTCCACCGGCGGCAGCGGCCTGGGGCTGTATCTGGTGAAGATGATTCTGGACCGCCACGGGGCGGTGTGTACCATTGGAAATACGGCAGATGGGGTTAAGGCAGAAGTTCACTTCCTGGACAAAACGGCAAAAATGGAAAGACAACCCTTATATTGAAGGAATGTCATTTTGTTCATGCCAATCATTCCATGAGGTTCCATCAAAACTCTGGTATAATGCCCTCAAATTCTTCCGCTTTTTTGAGCAGAGGCCCCTTTGCTCCCATTGTAAATGCGATGTCACTGCTACGAATGGACAAGAGCGACATTCCGGGCTTGATTTCCAAAAAACTCATGGTTTCCTGCGGCAATTGGATTGTTCCATGCTCAGAGATTTCTACCCAGCAGTATGCCCGTCCTTTGTACCATACAAATTTCCCGAGAGGAACTGTGTAGTTTAATAATTGATGCTGCTCTGTCAAGATATGTCCCAGCTTTGAAGGTAAAAGCAAACCTTTTCGAGTGACGCAAAAGCCTCCGGTACTTTTGCTGCCGGTGAAAAGGTAAATCCTTCGCTCCGATGTTATGTGGTATTCCTGGATTGCCTGTGTCGGAAATTGTATTCTTCCATCCGCTCCTATAATGGATCTTCCAAAAATGAATTTTCCACCTTTATTCATCTGCGGCAATGATTCGTCCCTCCTCACATTTCAGTGGAAGTTTATCATAGCACAATTGAACCCCACTTGTCACCAAGGCTCTCGAAAGAAAATGGATCGAAGGTGATGTTCTTCATACAAATCACACATTTCGTAGATGTAGATAGAGTCCATTCACAGCAAAAGAATGTGGGATAGACGCCCACAGTCTTCCAACATTTCTTCGGATTGAAGATTGGAAATAAATAACGGCCAGATCATTTGAAAATACACTATAATATTTCGGTATTGCCATCTTTGGACCAAAACAAAAAATGAATCATTTCTCGGGTAGTATGACGCTATTGTAGCAAATAACCGGGTAAGATTGGGCAGAGGGGTGACAGCATGATATGCTGCCACCCCTCTTTGACTCAACATAAGTTTCCTGTTGGTTGATTTAATCAATCAAAATCAAATAGAACTCCATTGTTTTTCGGGTCTTTGTTCCTTATACTATGATCAGGTGGTGAGCATGATGAAAGAAATCAATCTTGGTCGAGTCCTGATTGAGAACCGCCGCAAGCGAGGAATTACGCAAGAGGAACTGGCGGAATATATCGGAGTTTCAAAGGCTGCCGTTTCAAAGTGGGAAATTGGTATGACTTACCCTGACATTAGTCTACTGCCACGGCTGGCTTCCTATTTCAATATCAGCATAGATGAATTGATGGGCTATAAGCCCCAGATGGATACGGCGGACATCCGAAAATGGTACAGTCGGCTCGCCAGGGAGTTCGCTGAGGGGGCTTTTGAAGAGACGTTGGAACAAAGCCGCAAACTGGCCAAGCAATACTGTGCCTGCTATCCGCTCCTATTCCACATTGGTTCCCTGTTGGTAAATCACGCAATGCTTGCCGGTACACAGGAGAGATCCTATCAAGTCATAGAAGAGGCAAAGGCTATCTTCTCCCGTGTGAGGACAGACTGCGATGACCCAAAGCTGGGAAAAGAAGCAATGCAAATGGAGGCTTATTGTCTGCTGGCACTGCAACAGCCAGCGGAAGCGTTGGACCTCCTGGAGGAAGAATCGCCGGAGATCGGCCCCGCTGAACCGCTTCTGGCCAGTGCATATCAAATGACTGGAAACACGCTGGACGCCAAAAGGGTGCTGCAAGCCGGGATCTATAAACAGGTTGTGGCTTTTTGCAATCTTCTGCCGTCCTATATGAACCTTTCCATGGACGATCCGGAGAGGTTTGAAAAACTCTGCACGAGATTTCAAGCGGTTGCGGATGCGTTCCAACTACAACACCTGCATCCTGGCCTGCTGCTGTCATGCTATTTCATCATGGCCCGTGGCTGGGCTGTCCTGGGGGAGTCCGAAAAGGCACTTGATATGTTGGGGAAGTACACGGATCTTGCAACCAGCAGCATCTACCCGCTCCATCTTCACGGCGACTCTTTTTTTGACCTGCTGGACGAGTGGTTCCATGATGTGCTCATTCTGGGAACAACTCTGCCCAGAGACGATACGGTCATCCGACGCAGTATGACCCAGGCGCTCAAGGAGGATCCAGCTTTCGAGCCGCTGAAAGAAGAGCCGCGCTTTCAGAATATGGTATCCAGGTTGGAACGAAACGAGGGGGAAACATAGAATGGAAACCGTTGTATTGCAGTCTCTGTCCAAGACTTATTCCGGCGGGAAACTGGCAGTCCGACAGGTCTCACTGTCCCTGAATCAAGGGGAGGTGTTTGGATTCCTTGGCCCTAACGGAGCCGGCAAGACCACAACTGTGAAATTGCTGAATGGGATGCTCTCTCCCACAGAAGGTAGTTGCCAGGTGTTGGGCGTCAATCCCGCCAAGGAACCGGAAAAGGTTCACAGGGTATCCGGTGTCCTCACGGAGCATGCGCAGATGTATGATAACATGACGGGGACACAAAATCTGATTTTCTACGCATCCTTGTTTGATATACCGTCCCAGGAAGCGAGATTGCGCACCGAGTACTTGCTCAAGCAACTGGGACTGGAGAATGCCGGAGCAAAGAAGTTGTCTGCCTATTCCACCGGAATGCGGCAAAGGCTTTCCTTAGCAAGAGCCCTGATTCATCAGCCCAGAGTATTATTTCTGGATGAACCTACATCCGGCCTTGACCCGGAAAGCGCGCAGAATGTCAATCAACTCATTCGGGATCTGGCGTATCAGGAAGGTATCACTGTGTTCCTCTGCACCCACCAGCTGCGCTATGCACAGGAAATCTGCACTCGGTATGGCCTGATTGAAAATGGGACGTTGCTGGCTGCGGGGACTCTGGAGGAATTGCGCCGTGATGTGCTTTCTGATACCATCCTTCAGGTCCATGTAGAAAAAATGCCTGTAGGCCTTCCGTTCCGTAAAAGCGGGGAAAACCAATATGAGATGGACATTCGCTCGGATACAGAAATCCCACACTTAGTCCGCCAAATCGTTGAGGGTGGAGGAGAGGTTTATGATGTTACCGCGCAGAAGCCCTCTCTGGAGGACATCTACTTTGCGCTGACCGCAAAAGGAAGGAGGGAGGCAATGTGAAAACCGCAATGACCGCAATCATCAAGAAGGATTTCCGGGGTGTGACTGATAACAAACATCTCTTTGCCAGCCTTCTGATCGTTCCACTCGTACTCACTATCGTTCTGCCCTCTGTTTTCCTTGTGATGATTCATTTTGCACCAGATGATCCTGACATTCAAAGGCTGCTCGAACTGTTGCCCCAATCCATGCAAACAAAAAGCCTGGAACAGGGACTTGCCGAATTGGTGCTCAACTTTATGCTCCCGGTGTTTTTCTTGATTATCCCTATTATGTCGGCGTCAATCATGGCGGCCAGTTCCTTTGTGGGTGAGAAGGAAAAGCATACGCTGGAGACACTCCTATATTGCCCGCTTTCCGTCCGGCGGATTTTCCGCGCAAAAGTCCTGGCCTCTTTCCTGTTGAGCATGATGGTGTCTCTGATTTCCTTCTGCTCTATGATGGCGGTACTGGAATTGGAGTCATGGATCCTCATGAGGACGTTGTTAATACCCAGCATCAGTTGGCTGATTATCCTGTTGCTCCTCGCTCCATCCATTTCTCTGATAGCGGTGACCCTAATCGTTCGCAGATCGGCGAAAGCACAGAGTGTGGAGGAGTCCCAGCAGAGTGCGGTATTCCTAGTTATTCCGGTTATTCTGATGATTGTTGGGCAGTCCACCGGCTTGTTGTTGGTGAGTGCCTGGATTTTGCTGGCATTTGGTTTGATATGTGCGTTGCTTGCATGGTTGCTTCTCAAGACGTGTATGGGAAAATTCACCTATGAGATGTTGCTGCAATGAACCGAAAGGTATCTCACTCATTGCAGAAACCCTACTGATATGGCTACCATACCAGGTGATTGAGAAAAGGTAGGGCGACCCGTACAGTGTAGTGCGGGCCGCCCTTTTATCACGCTTCTTGTTTTCTGTTTTCAAGAGCCTTTTCGATAATAATATCCATATTCCTTTCCAGAAGTTCCATTAAGACCATGGACTGATTCATGTAATAATCTCCACACAAATCACACATTCGCTCCACACTCCCTCCATATTGCCTTGGTATCCTTTCCACATCCCAAGCAGAAAGGAATCAGACTATATGGAACTCAAGATCCAAAACGTCAGTATGACCTATCCCAGCGGAAAGCAGGCCCTGAAGGGGCTGAACCTGGACCTGAAATCCCCCAGCCTCATCGGCCTGCTGGGCCCCAACGGGGCGGGCAAGTCCACCCTGATGAAGCTGCTGGTGGCGGCCCTGATGCCCACGGAGGGGAGCATCCTGGTGGACGGGGCGCCCCTAAACAAGGTTGAGGGGAAACTGAAGGCCAGCCTCGGCTACCTGCCCCAGGACTTCGGCCTCTTTGAGGAGTTGACTGTCACGCAGTTTCTGGACTACATGGCCGCCCTCAAGGGTTTGCGCAGTCCCCAGGCGGCCATCCGGGATGTGATCCGGGCTGTCAATCTGGAGGAGAAGGCCAGGGCGAAGATCCGCACCCTCTCCGGCGGACAGCGCCAGCGGGTGGGCATCGCCCAGGCCCTGCTGGGGGATCCGCCTTTCCTGATCTTTGATGAGCCCACAGTGGGGCTGGACCCGGAGGAGCGCATCCACTTCCGCAACCTCTTCTCCCGCACCGCCCAGGAGCGGCTGGTGCTCCTCTCCACCCACATCATCGAGGAGGCCGCCTCCGTCTTTGAGCAGGTCATCATCCTGGACCAGGGGCGCATCCTGGAAAACAGCCCCACAGAGGAACTGGTGGAGCAGTTCCGCTATATCTCCGGCCGGGAGGACGTGGTGGACCAGGCCTGTGCCGGCCTGGAGGTCCTCTCCGTCCAGCAGATGGGGCGGCACAAGACCGCTGCCGTCCGGGGGAGCGACGCCCAGTTCCGTCAGGCCCGGCAGGCCGATGTGGATGTGTCCCCCATGAACCTTCAGAACGTGTTTGTGGCCCTGTGCGGCCACGGCGATGCCCAGTAAGGAGGGGAAGGTATGAGAAAGGAATTCCGCTTCCTGCTTCAGTCGGCCAGGATCAATCTGGCCCTGGTGGCGGGATATGCGGCGGTGCTCACCTTGGGAGCCATCCTGTTCCCGGCCCCGGAGGGCGAGCGAAATCTGTTCTACAATTATTTCATTTCCGCGCCCATCACCGTCTCGTTCATCCTGTTTATCATGAGCTTTTCCATGGGCGCAAACAACCTAAACATCTCCCTCACTCTGGGCGGGCGGCGGCGGGACTACTTCTGGGCCCTTCAGCCGGTCCTGGCGCTCTATGTAGGGACCAGCTGGGCCATCCAGCTGCTGATGTCGGCGGTGCCCAAGGCGCTCCGGTGGACCGATCCCTGGGGGTGGGATCTC
>OODJ01001075.1_pt1 | contig 23351 bp, 16 predicted proteins | sample 1671611 | NCBI WGS metagenome assembly OODJ01 (sample SAMN06348174, study PRJEB24527) | human gut metagenome | biome: human gut; feature: ankylosing spondylitis patient; material: feces | host: Homo sapiens | place: China | collected 2015-10 | reverse complement strand
GTGCTTAAGTCGTCAGGCGGGAATTGTGCGGTGTTGCCATAAAATCAGATAAATTTGCCGGTCTGGCTGGCGGGGGTGTGGCGGATAACGTCCGGCGTGCCGGCGGCCACCACCGTGCCGCCCTGGGCACCGCCGCCCGGGCCCATATCAATGATGTAGTCTGCGTTGCGGATCACATCCAGGTCATGCTCAATGACGATGACGGTGGCGCCGTGCTCGATCAGGGTTTGGAACACGCCGAGCAGGGTTTGGACGTCGAGGGGGTGGAGTCCTATGGTTGGTTCATCGAATATGAAGACCGAGTCATGCTGGGCGCGGCCCATGTCGCCGGCGAGTTTGAGGCGCTGGGCCTCGCCGCCGGAGAGGCTTGGGGTTTCTTCGCCGAGGGTGAGGTATCCGAGGCCGAGGCTGTTCAGGGTTTCGAGGCGCTGGCGCACGAGTTTGAGGTCTGCGCAGGCCATGAGGGCTTCGCGCACGTCCATGTCCATGAGCTGGGGCATGGTGCAGGATTGTCCGGCCCTGTTTTTATAGGATACCCTGTCGGCGTCGCTGCCGTAGCGGGAGCCGCGGCACTGGGGGCAGGGCACGTCGACGTCGGGCAGGAACTGGACGTCGAGGCTGATCACGCCGGTGCCGTCGCAGACGGGGCAGCGGAGTTTTCCGGTATTGTAGGAGAAGTCTCCGGCCTTGAGTCCGAGGGCACGGGCGTCGGGGGTACGGGCGAAGGCTTTTCGCAGTTCGTCGTGCACGTCGGCGTAGGTAGCCACGGTGGAGCGCACGTTGATGCCTATGGGGCTGGCATCGATGAGCTTGACCTGGGTTATGCCGTCGGCGCGCACGTCGCGCACGTGTTCGGGGAGCTTTTCGCCGTGGGCGAGGGCGTTCAGGGCCGGGGCCAGACTTTCAAGAATGAGCGTGGTCTTGCCGGAGCCGGAGACGCCGGTCACCACGGTGAGCCTTCCTTTGGGTATGTCGACCTCGAGCGGTCGCACGGTATGGATGGCATTTGTGGAAAGATGGATGCAGCCCGGCGCGAACATGGCGTCGTCGCTCACGCGGGGGCGCAGGCGTTTCAGCCTGCCGTTGCCGAGAAAGGGGCCTATGCGTGAAGCGGGGGAGGAGGCGAGTTCTGCCACGCTTCCCTGAGCGATCACGTTGCCGCCTTTCTCTCCTGCTTCCGGGCCCATTTCTATGATCCAGTCCGCGCAGGACAGAATCTGCGCGTCGTGATCCACAAGCAGCACGGAGTTGCCGTCGTCCACAAGGTCGCGCATCACGCCGGTCAGCCCCGTGATGTTGGACGGATGCAGCCCTATGGAAGGTTCGTCCAGCACGTACAGAACGCCCGTGGTGCGATTGCGCACCGCGCGGGCGAGCTGCATTCTCTGCCGCTCTCCGGTGGAAAGCGTGGAGGCGGCGCGGTCGAGCGACAAATAGCCGAGGCCGAGTTCCAGCAGACGCCGCGCCGTGCCTTCAAAGGATTCCGCAATGCTCCGTGCCATGGGCCGCAGCGCTTCGGCAAGCGCATCGGGCACGGTTTTCACCCAGGCGGTCAGCTCTTCAAGGCTCATGGTGCACACCTCGTCCAGCGAGCGGCCGAGCAGTCTGGGCGCGCGTGCCGCCTTGCAGAGCCGCGTGCCGCCGCAGTCGGGGCATACGTCTTCCTTCAGAAATTTTTCCACCCGCTTCATGCCTTTTTCGTCCTTGACCTTGGCCAGCGCGTTTTCCACGGTATACACCGCGTTGTAGTAGGTGAAGTCGAGTTCTCCCGCCTGATTCGAGCTCTTCGCCTTGTAGAAGATGTGCTTCTTTTCGGCCGGGCCGTCGTAGACAATGGCCTTTTCCGCGTCCGTCAGATCCCGGAACGGCACGTTCGTGCGTACCCCCATGGCGCGACATACGTCCGTCATGAGAGACCACATGAGCGAGTTCCACGGCGCCACCGCGCCTTCATCGATGGTCAGCGACTCGTCCGGCACCAGCGTGGAACGATCCACCGTGCGCACGAAGCCCGTGCCGTTGCAGGTGCGGCACGCCCCCTGACTGTTGAACGCAAGCTCCTCAGCCGACGGCGCAAACCATTCGGCCCCGCATTCGGGACAGCGCAGCGGCTTCCCCGCCGCCACCGCCAGAGACGGAGCAACGTAATGGCCGTTCGGACACCGGTGACTCGCCAGCCGTGAAAACATGAGCCGCAGACCGTTCAGAAGCTCCGTGCCCGTGCCGAACGTGCTCCGTATGCCCGCAATGCCCGGCCGCTGACGCAGCGCCAGCGCCGCCGGAACGTGCAGAACTTCGTCGACCTGCGGCCTGGCCGCCTGCGTCATGCGCCGCCGCGTGTACGTCGAAAGCGCCTCCAGATACCTCCGGGACCCCTCGGCATACAAAACCCCAAGAGCCAGCGACGACTTGCCCGACCCGCTCAAGCCGGTGAAGACCGTGAGCGAGTTGCGGGGAATGACGACATCAATATTCTTCAGATTGTGGACGCGCGCGCCCAGCACTTCTATTTTATCCTTGTCCATCGGTGGAAATACAATCTATTGGTTTGCGTGGGGGTGGAAGGTCTATTCCGTCACCGTTCCTGATCCCGCAGCCTCGTTGTAGGTGCGCAACAGGTTGACTGCCTTGCGAATACGGAAATGGCGTCCGTCCGCTCCCTTGGCATCCACGTTGAGGAAATAGACGCCATCCTTGACGGGTTTGCCATGGAACGTACCGTCCCATCCCTCCGCAGGGTTGTCCCAAGAAAAGATTTTCTGTCCCCAGCGGTTGAAGATCGTGGCCTGAAACTCCACGATACTCTGATAGGTGCTCTTGGCCTTGAACACATCGTTGACGCCATCGCCATTGGGCGAGAAGGCATTGGGAAACTCGAGTTTGCTTTCGCTGATGGAAAACTCAAAGGGCGGAAAATCGTCGGTGGTGAAGCGGATCGTGTCCGAACCGTTGACAAACGAGACCGTGAGCGCGACGTGCTGCATGCCGGCCTTGGTGAAAGTGTAGCTGGTGGTTTCGTCGTAGCGGATCAGGTAGGGATTCTGCACGTCGGATCCTTCGTAAAAGCGCCATTCGAAATGGGGCGTATAGTCGCCCACCTCGGTGACGCCAGCGTCGAAACTGACCTCTATCGGTGCACTTCCCGTGTAGCTTCCGCCAGGTTCCATCGTCTGCTCCTCGCCGTTGTCGTCCATGTACGTGGCCAGTGGCGAGAGCGCTTGTCCAAATGTCGCCTGTGTGCCCCAAAAGAGCACAAAAGCGGCCAAGATATGCTTGAAAATATGCCTCATCGTTGATATTTTGTGCAAATTTACGAAATTCTTTCCACTCCCATGCCAAAACCAACTATTTTTTGCTATCTTTGCAAGTGGTTAAAATAAAATTGGAAAAATGAGACATTGCTTGAGGATGTGGATCGCGGTCTTCGCCTCGCTGCTTTGCCTTCATGCGAGCGGTCAGGCCCCACAGTGGCAGGACCTGCACAAGGTGAAGCGGGGAGAGACCCTTTTCGGCATCGCCAAAGAATATAATGTGACGATTCAGCAGATCATAGACGCCAATCCGGAAATGAAAAAGGAGGGCTATGAGCTGCAGAAAGGTGCGTGGATAGCCGTCCCATTCGGTAAGAAAGGAGACAAGCGCCGCGGCACGCCCTCCTCGCAAGCTGCTCCGCAAGCTGCCAAGGGGTCTGTCGCCGTCCAGGGACCGGTATCGGCCCAGCGTCCAGCGGCTCCCGCCACGAAGAAGAAGGATGGCACGATCCGCGTGGGCGTGATGCTGCCGTTGCACAACGACGATGGCGATGGCCGCAGGATGGTGGAGTACTACCGTGGTTTGCTCCTCGCCTTCAATCAGATGAAGGCAGAAGGCATCAACACCGACGTCCACGCCTGGAACGTAGCCAAGGACGCCGATATCCGCACGACGCTCCTCGACGCCAACGCCGCTTCCCTCGACATCATCTTTGGCCCGCTCTACACCCCGCAGGTGAAGCCGCTGGCCGACTTCTGCCGTCGCAACCAGATAGCCCTCGTCATTCCCTTCTCCATCGAGAGCCGGGAGGTGGAGAGCAATCCCCAGGTCTTCCAGGTCTATCAGACCGACTCGTTGCTCAACGCGATGGCGGTCAGCTGCTTCCTGGAGCGCTATCAGAACAGCCACCGTCCGATCTTCATCGATTGCAACGACCCGACGTCGCGCGTGGGAAAATTCACCCGCATGCTGAGACAGCAGCTCGACGCGGCCAAGATTCCCTACGAGCTGACCAGCATCAACTCGTCGATGGCCGACTTTGCCAAGCATTTTTCTTCCAAGCAGCCCAACGCCGTGGTCCTCAACACCGAGAAGAGTCCGCAACTGACGCATGTTTTCCATAAGTTGGACTCACTCACGGCGATGCGCCCGGGGCTCGCCATCTCGATGTATGGCTACAACGACTGGTTCATCTACCAGGACTATGACCTCAACTGGTTCTTCAAGTACAATACGTATATCCCCTCTACGTTCTTTTATAATAAGCAGTCGGACAAGACTTCTGCCCTGGAGAAACTCTACCAGGAGACGTATGGCGCAGCGATGGACAAAAACTACATCCCGCGCCTGGCCTTGACGGGCTACGACCACGGCGAGTATTTCGTACGGGGACTCCAGCAGTATGGCGCCGCATTCAAGGGACTGGAGAAGCAGCCGACGAAATATAAGGCGCTGCAGACGCGGCTCCGTTTCCTGCCCATACAGGGCGGAGGACAGCAGAACAGGCAGTTTCAGCTGATCCACTTCAAGCCCGACCAAACCATGGAGAGCCTTACCTATTAGTATATGCTACCACAGATGATAGTCAAAGCAGAAAAGTCAATCTTTCGGTACGCGCAACCTTGGTCTTCCAAGCGATACGCCAGGCAGAAGCGGCTTCTCAGACCGATTCTCCTTTTGATAGCGGTTGTGTGCTCGCAGGCGCTCCAGGCGCAGGTGGGAGAACACCGCAACGTGTTGTCGCTCGGAGTCAATGCGGGTTGCGTATTGTCCAACGTCGGGTTCGACCCGAGTGTGCCGCAGAAGATGCACGCGGGATTCACCGGAGGATTCTCAGTCCGCTATACCAGCGAGAAATATTTTTCCACGATCTGCTCCATTGCCGCGGAGGTCAACTATGCCTCGCTCGGATGGAAGCAGGACATCCTCACCCCCGCCGACCAGCCCGTCGTCAACGCCAATGGCAACGCAGAGGCTTACGAGCGCACGATCAACTACGTGCAGATCCCGGTCTTCGCCCACCTGGCATGGGGACAGGAGACCAAGGGCTGGAGCTTCTTCTTCAAGGCGGGTCCGCAGATCGGACTCTACTTGAGCGAATCGACCCAACGCAACTATACGGCGCCCAACCTCGCCACCGACGGCACAGGACGCGCCAACACCATCGTGAAGCAGGAGGACATGCCCGTAGAGACGAAGTTCGACTACGGCATCGCTGCCGGACTGGGTACGGAATGGAGCCATCCACGCCTGGGCCACTTCCAGTTGGAGGCGCGCTACTACTACGGTCTCGGCAACATCTACGGGAGTTCGAAGAGCGACTTCTTTGGCAAGTCCAACTTCGGCAACATCGTCGTCAAGGCTTCCTACTTGTTTGACATCATCAAGAAATAACATCATCACAAAATAACAGAATAAAACAGAAAGAAATAATAACTCAATTACTAACTCTTCCGACCGCAAGGAAGGAACTAAAATTTCAAAATCATCTATGTTTTCAAATCAACCTAAAGGACTCTGGGCCTTAGCTTTGGCAAACACAGGCGAGCGCTTCGGCTACTACACGATGCTGGCTGTGTTCTTGCTCTATTTGCAGGCAAACTTCGGTTTCGCCACTGGTACGGCAAGTACGATCTACTCCACCTTCCTCATGATGGTCTATTTCCTGCCCATCATTGGTGGTATCGCTGCCGACAAGTTTGGCTTTGGCCGTATGGTCACCACGGGTATCTTTATCATGTTCCTCGGCTACCTGGTGCTCTCTCTGCCGCTGGGTAAGGACACGGTTGCCATTGCCGCAATGGGTCTGTCGCTCATCCTCATTGCCTTGGGTACGGGTCTCTTCAAGGGTAACCTCCAGGTGATGGTGGGTCGTCTCTATGACGGTCCTGACTATTCCTCTCAGCGCGACTCCGGTTTCTCGTTGTTCTATATGGCCATCAACATCGGTGCCATGTTCGCCCCGACCGCTGCCATCAAGATCATGGAGTGGGCTCAGGCCTCTCTCGGCGTCAGCGAGGCCGATTCCTACCACTTCGCCTTTGCCGTGGCTTGCGTATCGCTGATCGTCAGTATCGCTATCTACTACGCCTTCAGTTCCACCTACAAGCACGTCCTCGCCAGCGAGGGCAACCAGAAGGCTGCCAACGCTGCTGCCTCCAATGCTCCCGAGCTTTCCAAGGCCGAGACCAAGGAGCGCATCGTCTGCCTCTGCCTGGTGTTCGCCGTCGTGATCTTCTTCTGGATGGCCTTCCACCAGAACGGTAATACGCTCACGCTGTTTGCACGCGACTTCACGCAGACCAGCGCCGAGGGCGTTCAGTCTATGCTCTTCGACGTGACCAACCTCGTGGCCTGCATCTTCGTCGTCTATGCCTGCTTCTCTCTTGCACAGAGCAAGACCGCCAAGGGCAAGTTGATCGCCCTGGCCGTGATCGCTGCTGCCATCGTTTTCTTGTTCTACAAGTACAACAGCCTGGATGGTGCCATCGACGTGAAGGCTCCGATCTTCCAGCAGTTCAACCCGTGCTACGTCGTAGCCCTCACTCCGGTGAGCGTGGCGCTCTTCTCTTGGCTCAACAAGATCGGCAAGGAGCCGACCTCACCTGAGAAGATCGGTCTCGGTATGCTCGTCGCTGCCCTCGGCTTCGTTTGGATGGCCGTTGGCTCTATGGGTCTTGAGTTGCCGCTCGTCCAGGGCAATGCCGCTACGGAGGGTCCGCGTGTCAGCGCCAACCTCTTGATCTCCACCTACCTCATCCTCACCTTCGCTGAGCTCCTGCTCTCTCCGATCGGTATCTCCTTCGTGTCGAAGGTGGCTCCTCCCAAGTATGCCGGTCTGATGATGGGTCTGTGGTTTGGTGCTACCGCCATCGGCAACCAGCTGGTGATGGTGCCTGGTATCATGTGGGGTCTCAACTTCAACCTCGTCACCATTTGGGGTGTCCTCGCTGGCATCTGCCTGGTGTCTGCCCTGTTCATCTTCTCTATCATCAAGAAGCTCAACAAGGTAAGCTAAGCCGCATCCGGAGGCGCAGGACCATCCCTTGAGGAAGGGAGCGATCCTCCGCCCTGCCGCTTGATATCGTGTCGGAATAGTAAGTCGAAAAGGCTGCTATTCCGACATTTTTTTGCTCCGAAGAATCTTTTCCTGATTATAACCATTCTGCCATACAGAAAAGAAGGGAGGAATGTTTGGGCCGTTCGACTTTATTTCATACCTTTGCAAAACCTAATCAAGACAAGGCAACGCCCTTTCGTGACAAGGCTAAGCCTCTTTCGTGACAAGAAGAAGCACTTTTCGCGAGAAGGAAAAACCTTTCGTGACAAGGCAAAAACCTTTCGTGAGAAGGCAAAACCTCTTTCGTGACAAGGAGAAGCATTACCTCATTTCCCCTTGTCAAAGGAATGAGACAAAGTAAAGGTAAAAACCTAAAGACGAAAATTATAAAAGTAAACTGCTGATTATGAAAAAAGCATTAGCGTTGGCCATGCTTGCCATGGCTGCCAACCAAGCTGCCGGACAGGGCCTGACCTACCCCACCCCTCCGACGGACAACACCGTGGATGAGTATTTCGGTGTGAAAGTAGCCGACCCCTACCGCCCCTTGGAGGATGACCACTCGGAGGCCACCATGCAATGGGTGGAGGCCGAGAACCAAGTGACACAGGACTACCTGGCCAAGATTCCCTTCCGCGGCAAACTCCTGAAGCGCCTGCGCGAAGTCTCCGACTACGGCAAGGTGGGCGCACCCTTCTATGTCAAGGCCACGGGCAAGTGGTATTTCTACAAGAACAACGGTCTTCAGAACCAAAGTGTGCTCTACGAGATGGACGGCCTGGGGCAGGAGAAGAACGCTCGCGTCTTCCTCGACCCCAACCAGCTCTCTACTGACGGCACGGTGGCCCTGGGCAACATCAGTTTCTCCCACGACGGCAAATACTTGGCCTACGCCATCTCGCGTTCGGGCAGCGACTGGTCGGAGTTTTATGTGATGGACACGAAGACGCTCGAGGTATTGCCCGACCACATCGAGTGGGCCAAGTTCTCGGGTGCCTCCTGGCTCGGCGACGGCTTCTTCTATAGCGCCTATGACAAACCCGAGGGCAACGCCTATACGAGCAAGAACTCCACCCACAAGATCTACTTCCACCGCCTCGGCACGAAGCAGGAGCAGGACCAGCTCTTCTTCCAGAATCCCACCGAGCCGATGCACTTCTTCAGTACGTCGGTCAACCACGAGGAGACGGTGCAGTTCCTCTATGAGTCGGGCGGAGGCACGGGCAACATCTTCTATATCCGCGACTTGAAAAACAGCAACTCGCAGTTTACGAAGGTGGTCCCCAACATGGACTACGCCTACTCTCCCATCGCCACCATCGGCGACAAGGTCTATCTGCTGACCAACGACGGTGCGCCGATGTATAAGATCATGGTGATGGATATTCACAAGCCCGCGATGGAAAACTGGCAGACCGTCATCCCCGAGGGCAAAAACGTGATCGATGGCGCCAACATCATCGGCGGCGAACTCTATGTGAGCTACCAGCAGGACGCCTGCAGCCACATCTATGTCTATGACCTCAACGGCAAGATGCAGCAGGAGGTAAGCCTTCCGGGCATTGGCAGCGCCAGCGTCAGCGGCAACAAGGACAGCAAGGAGTGCTTCGTCAGCTTTGCCTCCTTCACGCAGCCCTGGACGGTATATCAGTATGACCGCGCAGCCAACTCGCTGCAGCCCTATGCCGTGCCCAAGGTCAACTTCAAGCTCAGCGACTACGAGACCAAGCAGGTGTTCTACACCAGCAAGGACGGTACGCGCGTGCCGCTCTTCATCACCTACAAGAAGGGCCTGAAACTCAACGGCAAGAACCCGGTCTATCTCTACGCCTACGGCGGTTTCAATATCTCGATGAATCCCTCGTTCTCCGCTTCCCGCATCCCGTTCCTGGAGCGCGGCGGCATCTATGCCCAGGCTTCTCTCCGTGGCGGCGGCGAGTATGGCGAGGCTTGGCACGAGGCGGGTACGAAGATGCAGAAGCAGAATGTCTTCGACGACTTCATCGCTGCTGCTGAGTATCTGATCAAGGAGAAATACACCAGTTCGCCCTACCTCGCCATCGTCGGTGGCAGCAATGGCGGACTGCTCGTCGGCGCTTGCATGACGCAGCGTCCCGACCTCTTTGGCGTCTGCATTCCCTCTGTGGGCGTGATGGACATGCTCCGCTACCATAAGTTCACCATCGGCTGGAACTGGGCTCCCGACTATGGTACGAGTGCCGACTCCAAGGAGATGTTTGAGTATCTGCGCGGCTACTCTCCCCTGCACAACATCAAGAAGGGCGTGAAGTATCCTGCCACCCTCATCACAACGGCAGACCACGACGACCGCGTTGTTCCCGCCCACAGCTTTAAGTTTGCTGCCACGCTCCAAGCCGACAACGCCAGCGACAAGCCCACCCTCATCCGCATCGACAGCAAGGCGGGCCACGGTGGCGGCAAGCCCGTCAGCAAGCAGCTGGAGGAGCAGGCCGACATCTATAGTTTCATCCTCTACAACATGGGATTGAAGTACTAAGATTCCGATTTTGATTTGACCCAAATACGATAAGGGGGAAGAAAGTTTGATGGCTTTCTTCCCCCTTATAATTTCTGTCTGCCCTTGCAGACTTAGTCTTTCTTGCTTGGCGTGCTCGCGCGTCAGAACAATTCGTGGTCGGGCACCTGCGTGTCAAATGAGAGGTTGGAACCGTCCTCCGTCAGGTTGACCAGGATGGAGTCGCCCTCCTTCATTTCGCCACTCAGGATGCGCTCGCTGAGTCCATCCTCGACATAGTTTTGGATGGCACGCTTCAGCGGACGTGCACCAAACTGGACGTCGTAGCCCTTTTTGGCCACAAACTCCTTGGCAGCGTCAGAGAGCTGGAGCGCGTAGCCCAGTTCGCCGACCCGCTTATACAAGCCCTTGAGTTCGATATCGACAATCTGCTTGATGGCGTTGAGGTCCAGCTGGTCGAAGGTGATGATCTCGTCCAGACGGTTGAGGAACTCCGGCGAGAACTGCTTGCTCAGACTCTTCTGTATGATGGACCGAGCATACTCCTTGTCCTTCTCGTTGCGCGCGAAGCCCTCGGCACCACCCGCCGTGAATCCGATGCCACGGCCAAACTCCTTGAGCTGGCGCGTACCCGCGTTCGACGTCATGATAATGACCGTATTGCGAAAGTCGATCAGTCGTCCGTTGCCGTCCGTGAGTCGTCCCTCGTCGAGCACTTGCAAGAGGAGGTTGAAGACATTGCCATGCGCCTTCTCGATCTCGTCGAGCAAGACGATGGAGTAAGGATGGCGGCGCACCCGCTCCGTGAGCTGTCCTCCCTCGTCGTAGCCGACGTATCCCGGAGGCGCACCCACCAGGCGCGACGTGTTGAAGCTCTCCGTATATTCACTCATATCGACGCGGATCAGCGCATCGGCCGAACCAAACATATACTCCGCCAGTTTCTTGGCCAGGTAGGTCTTGCCCACACCCGTCGGACCCAGGAACATGAATGCGCCGATGGGATGGTTCTGCTCCTTCAGTCCCACGCGGTTGCGCTGGATGGCCTTCACCATTTTCTCGATGGCCTTGTCCTGGGCCACCACCACCTGCTTCAGTTCCGTCGCCATATTGCGCAGACGAAGGCCCTCCGACTGCTGCATGCGCTGCACGGGCACACCCGTCATCATCGACACCACATCGGCCACCTGGTCCTCCGTGATGGCCACCTGCTCGCCGACCTCGCCTTCCTCCCAGCGGTGCTGAGCCTCTTCGAGCTGCTTCTCGCGCTCCACCTGCTGGTCGCGGAAGCCCGCCGCCATCTCAAAGTTTTGGTTCTTGACCGCATTCTGCTTCTTCTGCTTGATCTCCTCGATCTCATTTTGCAGATCCACGATCTCCTTCGGCACCTCCGCATGCTGCAGGTGGATATGCGATCCCACCTCGTCGAGCACGTCGATGGCCTTGTCGGGGAAGAAGCGGTCCGAGACGTAGCGGTCCGTGAGTTTCACGATCAACTGGAGCACCTCGTCAGAATACGTCACCTGATGATGGCGCTCGTAGCGGTCCTTGATGTTCTTCAGGATCTGCAGCGTCTCCTCCGTCGTGGTCGGTTCGACGATCACCTTCTGGAATCTACGCTCCAGGGCGCCATCCTTCTCGATCGACTTGCGATATTCGTCGAGCGTCGTGGCACCGATACATTGCATCATGCCCCGCGCCAAGGCTGGCTTGAGGATATTGGCAGCATCCATCGTCCCCGCCGCCGATCCCGCGCCGATGATGGTGTGGATCTCGTCGATGAAGACGATCACCTCCGGGTGGCGCTCTATCTCCTTGAGGATCGTGCGGATACGCTCCTCAAACTGACCCCTGTATTTCGTTCCCGCCACGATACTCGTCATGTCGAGCGACACGATCCGCTTGTTGAAAAGCGTGGGCGACGTGCGGTGCTGAACGATCATCTGCGCCAGTCCTTCTACGATGGCACTCTTGCCCACACCGGGTTCGCCGATGAGCACTGGATTGTTCTTCTTGCGGCGTCCCAGGATCTCGCTGACGCGGATGATCTCGCGCTCGCGGCCCACCACAGGGTCGAGTTTCCCCTCCAGGGCTGCCGCCGTGAGGTCCGTACCGAAGTTGTCGAGGGCCGGCGTCGCACTCTTGGTCTCCTTGGTGCGCGTCTGCTGCGCGCCACCACCCTGGCTGCGCGCCTCCTCGCGATCCTCCTCGTCGTCGTCGTTGAAGAGCATATCGTCGTCGTCATCGTCGGACAAGTCGAGCCCTCCCTGCACGTCGTTGGCCAACTGGCGCAGGAGCGCGTTGGCCTCAATGTAGTCGAGGTGGTGAGCCTGCAGCGTCATCTTCGCGCCCGTGTCTGTCTGGTCGTGGAGAATGGCCAGGATCAAGTCCTCCACATCGACAATCTTGCGATGCTGGATGCGCGCCTCCAGTACTGCGAGGTGCAGCACGTTGGCAGCACGGTCCGTGACGTTGATCTCCTCGTAGATCCGCTTGCTCTCCTCCTTGTTCGAAGAGGCATACTGCTCCAGCTCCTTCTTGACCGTGGGCACGTCGAGGCTGAGCGTCGAGATGACCCTTTGTATCTTCGGATCAGAGAGCCTGAAAACAGCCAGCAACAGATGCTCCGGAGCCACCGAGGGACAGGACAGTCTGTCGGCTTCCTCGCGGCTGAAGGCGAGCACCTCCGAGAGTTCTTTAGAGAATTGACTTATCATCTTGACTTTCGTGATTTTCTTTTAGAATACAATTTCTTTGTTTGTTCAATACAACTTGTTCAATTGCAAAAGTATAGAGCAAAAGACATGCCAAACCCTTCTAAGTTTGACCTTCACTCAGGTTTTTGTCAGCATGTGCGTCAGTACCGGGTCTTTTGACCTTGATTTGGCAGCGGTTTTTCTTTTTCAGCCACCGTGCCTTACGCTGCTCGTAGTCGGCACGGTGGCGCTCCAAGAAGTTATCTGCCATTGAAAGTACTATGTATGACAGAGAGGAGGATGGGCTGGTTGGCGTTGTTGGGGCCACCCACGAGTCGTGTGCTGGAGAGCGACATGTCGTGGGAGCACTTTGTCACGCGTGTTATCTTCGTGCCAGAGCTACCCGTGATGGTCGTTGTCGCCAGACTGATCGGCACGAGCACCGCCTTGTTCCAGTTGGCATCCACCTGTCCGGCCCGGCGCTTCTTGATCATATAGTTGACCAAGCCCGAGATGTTGTTGAACGTATAGCCGTTCACCGTCGCGCTATAGGCTGCGGTGAAACTCGTCTTATAGTCGGGAATGCGGTTCTCGGCGAAGAACGTATGGAGCTCGTCGAGCGGAAGGATCAGCACCGTTGTCGGCGCACTGAGCAGGAAGTCGGAACTGACCGTGTTGTTGATGCGCGGGAAGGTCACCTTCGCCGTGTTGAGCGTGTCGTTCTCGTGTCCCCTCATGATCTCATCCACCGGCAGCGTGACCTCGGTGAAGAGGCCCGCCGGGCTTTTCAGATAACTGCATCCCGTCTGTGCCGCGAGACTTGCCAGCAGGTTGTTGTCGTTGCTGAACGTCGTCGTCTGCAGCACCTCCTCCGTACTGGCCAGTGAGGTCGAGGTGACGGAGTCCTTGCCGTTGATCTGCGAACGGAAATAGATATTGAGCTGGGCGTTGGTCACATACGCCATCGAACCGATGCCGTTGGTCACTTTGAAGAAGAAGCCCGGGCTGATCTCGTGGAGGAAGCGGTAGCTGTTGCGGAACGCCTCGGGCGAGGCATAGTACTTCCGCATCAGGTACGTGCCATAGTTGTTGTAGCTGACGCCATCCTTGTCCGTATAGGCGTCGTCCAGTCGGATGGCGATCGCCTTGTTGGTGTACTTGGCGCCGCGCGTCTGGTCCGCCAGCGTATAGGTACGCTCCTGCTTGATGCCCCCTTGGCGCAGGTAGCCGTGGAGCGCCGGATTGAAGTTGGAGTAGATCACCGATCCCTCCTCCAGCGGACGCCCCATCTCGTAGGCCGAGAGTTTCATCTGTGCCAGCGAGTCGCCATAGAAGTTGTTATAGACCAGCAGGATCTCGCACGAGTCGGCGATGATCTCCCCCTGGTCGTTGCGGCTGAGGATACTGTCGGCAGCCGCGATCTGATAGTTGCTCAGCGGATGCAGCTGCGCCATGAAGTCGCCCGTCACGTAGTTGCCCGTCTCCGGATCCTTCACGCGGCCGAGATAGCCCGTGATGTTGCGTGCGATGACCGAGTCGGCCATAATGGTGCGCGTGCTGAGCTGGAAGGTGTCAGCCTTGACAGTCAACTTGTCGGGATTGTCTATCAGCGAACCGCCGATGTTGTCGGTCGTGTCGTCGCAGGCTGCCAGCGAGAGCGCCGTGGCAGCGAGGGCAAGGCCCCAGACCAACTGATGGAATTTTATCATTTGCGTGTAATGGTCATAAAATCTATTACAACAGGAGGCCACGCCCATTGCTTATCCACAAGGCGCACGGTCCTCCTGCCCGAGGGTACGTCAGAGACGCGGTCTCCGCCTATTCCCCCAACAATTTGCCATAGAAGTCAGCATAGAGTCCCTTGACCTCTGCCTCTGCCTGCGGATGGACGATCAGCGGCTTGTTCTCGCTCTGCGCATAACGGACGAGTTCGGCGTTGACCTGGTCGTCCACCTGTACGACACCATCGCTATAGTCGATGGCCAGTTTGCCCAGTTCCACGGCGTCGAACGTGTTGCCATACTTCTCGATCAGTTCGGCCTTGGCCTCCCTGAACGGCAGGGAGCGCCTGAACTTCTCGCCCAGGTCGCCCGCGGGCTGTTCGCCGAAGAGCGACGTCACCACCTTGGCGTTGATAAACTGCGGTTCGTCGTGGTAGGCCGTCTTCACATAGAACGGTATCACCGAGCTCATCCAGCCTTGGCAGTGGATGATATCCGGCGCCCAGCGGAGCTTTTTGACCGTCTCCAGCACGCCGCGCGCAAAGAAGATGGCCCGCTCGCCATTGTCGGGATAGTCGTTGCCCAGCTCGTCCTTGGTCATGGCCGGACGATTCTGGTAGTAATCCTCATTATCAATAAAATAGACCTGGATGCGCGACTGCGGTATGGAAGCCACCTTGATGATGAGCGGGTGATCCGTGTCGTCGATGATCAGGTTCATACCCGAGAGTCGGATTACCTCATGCAACTGGCCACGCCTTTCGTTGATCGTGCTCCACTTCGGCATGAAGGTTCTTATCTCGAATCCGGCTTCTTGCATTTTGGCCGACATCACACCTCCCATCTCTGCCATCTGCGATTGGGTGACGTAAGGGGTGGTTTCCTGGTTGATAAACAATACTTTCTTTGCCATTCTAACTTGTTTTATCGTGATTATTTCTTGACAAAAGTCGCGATAAACACGATTTCCCAGGTGCAAAGTTACGATTTTATTCCCGAATTCGTAGCGGCTTTTCAGATATTTTGTCTAATGGCATCGGCATTTTATTATATTTTTCAGATTACTTTTTGCCTATTTCGTAAAAATGTTGTTACTTTGCACCCGAAATATTTTGCAGATAATGAAAGTATTTGAAAAAAACGCAGACTTGCAGAACGCGCTCTTCGCTGCGCGCAAGCAAGGACAGTCGGTGGGATTCGTCCCCACGATGGGTGCCCTCCACGAGGGCCACGCCTCGCTCATCAAGCGTAGCGCCAAGGAAAACGACGTGACGGTGGTCTCCGTATTCCTCAACCCCACACAGTTCAACGACCCCGCCGACCTCGAACGCTATCCCCGCACATTGAAGGCCGACTGCGCCCTTTGCGAGGCTTGTGGCGCCGACTTCGTCTTCGCGCCTACCGTGAGCGACATCTACCCCACTCCCGATACCCGCCACTTTGAGTTTCCGCCCCAGACGACGGTCATGGAGGGCGCTCATCGTCCCGGCCATTTCAATGGCGTCTGCCAGGTGGTGAGCCGCCTGTTCTACATCGTCCAGCCCACCCGCGCCTACTTTGGCGAGAAGGACTGGCAGCAGATCGCCGTCATCCGCCGTCTGGTCGCCTACATCGGCAGCCACGTGGAGATCGTCCCCTGCCCCGTGGTGCGCGAGGCCGACGGCGTGGCTTTGAGCAGCCGCAACAAGCTCCTCACCCCCGAGGAGCGCGCCATCGCCCCCCACATCGCCCGTGCGCTGATGGAGAGCATCGATTACGCCAAGACCCACACCGTCGCCGAGACCCACGACCACGTGGTCAGCACGATCAACGCCATCGACGGCCTGGAGGTGGAGTACTTCCAGATAGTGGACGGCAACACGCTCCTCGACGTCCAGGACTGGCAGGACAGCGACTATGTGGTGGGCTGCATCACCGTCTATTGCGGCAAGACCCCGATCCGTCTGATCGATCATATCAAGTATAAGGAATAACACACGCTACACTTTCTTTTTATATGTATATAGAAGTACTGAAAAGCAAACTGCACCGCGTCAAGGTGACCCAGGCCAACCTCAACTACATCGGCAGCATCACCATCGACGAGGACTTGATGGACGCGGCCAATCTCATCGCCGGTGAGAAAGTGCAGATCATGGATAACGACAATGGAGAGCGCTTCGAGACCTACGTCATCAAGGGCGAGCGTGGCAGCGGCTGCATCTGCCTCAATGGTGCGGCAGCGCGCAGGGTGGTCGTCGGCGACACCATCATCATCGTGAGCTACGCCCTGATGGACTTCGAGGAGGCCAAGACCTTCCAGCCCTCTGTGGTCTTCCCCGAGAACAACCGCCTCTGACCCCCTCGGCGGACTTTCCTCCGCCCCGGAGGCCGCCAGCGACGGTCTCGCTATCGCTAATCACGGTCCTGGTGCCGGCAAGGCACTGCCCAGACCCCAACCCAGTAGATAATCAATGAAGAAAACGATAACAGCATCGCTCCTGCTCCTCTCCTCCCTCGGACTCCATGCGCAGAGCGGCACCAACTCCCCCTACAGCCAGTATGGCCTGGGCGAACTCTCCGAACAGTCGGGCAGTTTCAGCCGCGGCATGAACGGACTGGCCTATGGCCTCCGGCTCAACAACCAAGTCAACGCCCTCAACCCGGCCTCCTACTCGGCCCTCGACTCGCTGTCGTTCATCTTCGACGCGGGCGTGAGCCTGCAGATGACGCAGTTCAAGGAGGGCGGCCGCTCCATCAGCGCGCGCAATGCCGACCTGGAGTATGTGGTGGCGGGCCTTCGCCTGTTTCGCCATGTGGGCGTGAGCTTCGGTCTGCTGCCCTACACCAACGTGGGCTACGACTACTCCAACTCCGCCCACATCAACGGCAGCCTCTCCCCCGAGTCGCCCACGGCCACATACAACAACAAGTATAGCGGTTCGCAGGGCCTCCACCAGGTCTATCTCGGCGTGGGTGCTGAGCCGCTGCGCAATCTCTCCGTCGGTGTCAACGCCTCCTATCTCTGGGGTGGCTACACGAAGTACGTGACCAATACGTATAGCGACGCCTACGTCAATACGCTGCAGCGCACCTACACCGCCGAGGTGCGCAGCTACAAGCTCGACTTCGGACTGCAATACACGCAGCCCCTCAGCGCCAAGGACCAGGTCACGCTGGGTCTGACCTACAGTCTGGGCCACAGTCTCAACGCCGACCCCGAGCTCTCCGTCATCAAGAACAACTCCCAGTTGGCCGTGGCCGACACGACCCGCTTCCGTATCTCCAATGCCCTCGACCTGCCCCATACCTTCGGCGTGGGAGCGGTCTATAGCCACAACGGCCAACTGATGGTCGGCGCCGACTACCAGTTGCAGAAATGGGGCAGCCTCGACTACCCGCAGTATTCCGACCAGGGCGGCTACGGGCTCCAGAGCGGACTGCTCAAGGACCGCCACAAGGTCGTCCTCGGCGCCGACTACTGCCGTGGCGAGCGCCACCGTGGTTTCCTCAGCCGCCTCCACTACCGTGCGGGTATCGGCTACGCCACGCCCTACTTCACCATCAACGGCCAGGACGGCCCCAAGGAGATCTCGGCCTCGCTGGGCCTGGGCATCCCCATCGTCAACAGCTACAACAACCGCTCGATGCTCAACATCTCCGCCCAGTGGGTGCGCCGCGAGGCTTCCTCGATGCTCACGGAGAACACGTTCCGCATCAACATCGGTTTCACCTTCAATGAGCGCATGTTCGCCAAGTTCAAGGTCGAATAGGCCCTGCGAGGGACCTATGTTGACCGTAAAGGCTGCCACGACCGCATGAGTTTTCTAAGTCATCACACGAGAAGCGACCACCAGGGCATGAGGGGCTTGTTGCCCTCCATGCTCTCTTTCGTGCTGGCAGGGGTCCTGGCCGCGGGCTGCAACCAGCCCAAGGAGCACACCGCCCCCGCCATCCACGACCGCGACTCCGTGCCCATCATGACGACCTACGGCGTCAACACGCTCATCTCCGACTCCGGCGTCATCAAGTATCGCATCGTTGCCGAGCGCTGGGAGATCAACGAGAACCGCAACCCCTCGCGCTGGACCTTCGACAAGGGCATCCTGCTGACGCAGTTTGACGAGCAGAAGCGCGTGCTGGGCTACATCTCCTGCGACAGCGCCGTCTATTACGACAAACTGCGCCGCTGGGTGCTCCGCGGCCGCGTACGCATCCGTACGGCCCAGGGCGTGGAGTATGCGAGCCAGCAGCTCTACTGGGACGAGGCCGAGCACCTGCTCTACTCCCACGTCTTCTCCCATATCAAGACGCCCGACCGCGAACTCCAGGGCAGCTACTTCCGCAGCGACGAGACCATGACGGAGTATGAGATCGGCGACGCCAAGGGCTGGGGCCTCTTCGACAAGGCCGACATGGCTCCCTCGGCAGGCCGCCGAGAGGGGACGCCGATCCCGCCGGGGCCACCTGCCGCCGCCCAGCCCGTCGCCGACGGGAGACCAACGGTTGCCGATCGTCGGCAGCCCTGAATCGTGAATCATATTTGAACCATATTGGACACCTATACCTATAATATAATAGCCATCCTGGCCACCATGGTGCTCTCGGCCTTTTTCTCGGGCATGGAGATCGCCTTCGTGGCCAGCAACCGCCTTCTGATGAAGGTCGGCAAGGACCAGAGCGGACTCTCGCAGCACTGCCTGAAAGTCTTCTACGCCAACCCCAACAGTTTTGTCTCCACCATGCTCGTGGGCAACAACATCGTGCTGGTGGTCTATGGCATTCTCTTCGCCCGCATCTTCGACGGCCTATGGCAGTTGGCCGGCATCAGCAACGACGCCACGCTCGTCATGCTCGACTCCATCTGCTCCACCCTCGTCATCCTCTTCACGGGCGAGTTTCTCCCCAAGACGCTCTTCAAGAGCAACCCCAACCGCCTCATGAGCCTCCTGGCTCCCGTGGCCTACCTCTTCTATATCGTCCTGTGGCCCATCAGCCGCTTCTCCACCCTGCTCTCGCGCCTCTTCCTGCGCCTCCTGGGCGTCAAGATGGAGGAGGGCAACAACGACGGCACGTTTACCAAGGTGGACCTCGACGACCTCGTCCAGTCCTCCATCGACAACACGCCGCAGGGAGGCGAGGTCGACGACGAGATGAAGATCTTCCAGAATGCCCTCGACTTCCCCGACCTCAAGGTCCGCGACTGCATGGTGCCGCGCACGGAGATCAATGCCGTCCCCTACGACTGCACGGCCGACGAACTGCAGCAGAAGTTTGTCGAGAGTGGCAACTCCAAGATCCTCATCTACAAGGAGGACATCGACCACATCGTCGGCTACATCCACACCCTCGAACTCTTCCGCGCCCGCGAGAAATGGCACGACCATATCCGCCAGATGCCCTTCGTCCCCGAGACCATGGCGGCACAGAAACTCATGCAGATCTTCCTCGGACAGAAGAAGTCGATCGGCGTCGTCGTCGATGAGTTTGGCGGCACCTCGGGCATCGTCTCGCTGGAGGACATCGTCGAGGAGATCTTCGGCGACATCGAGGACGAGCACGACAACACCAACTATATCGCGCAGCAGACCGCCGACGGCGACTACATCCTCTCGGGACGCCTGGAGATCGACAAGGCCAACGAGCTCTTCAACCTCGGACTGCCCGACAGTGGCGAGTACAAGACCATCAGCGGACTGATCCTCCACGCCTACCAGAGTTTCCCCAAACTCAACGAGGTGGTGAAGGTGGGCAAGTACCACTTCAAGATCGTCAAGAAGACCATGACCAAGATTGAGGTCGTGCGCCTCCATGTGGCCGAGGATTAGGCTCCGCGTCCAGCGTGCGGATCAACCGTGGCAAAAAAATTAGTGTCATGGCAAGCAAATCGTGACAAGAAAAATAGAAAGAACGCCCTGTCAGAACCCGCATTATGGCCGATCTTGGCGGTCAAAAAGCAAAGAAACGGGGCGGCAAACGCAAATTGTCGGCAATTTATTCCGTCATTTGCCAACTTTTTATTAATTTTGTACGCATTTTCCATCCTGCTATGCGCTGCGTAGCCCCTCCGGACGGTCCTCCAAGGATCCGAAAAGCGGGCGGGCAAGGAGCCGAAAGCGGACGGGGTGGAGAGAGAAAGAGAAAAGAAATAATAAAAAATAAAGTAAAAAATGACAGCTTTAGGAAAAATCAGAAGCAAAGGCATCTTGCTGATTATCATCATCGGCTTGGGTCTATTTGCGTTCATTGCCGAGGAGGCTTTCCGTTCCTGCAATGGCATCAAAGGTCAGAACAGCCAGCAGATAGGTGAGGTCCTTGGCGAGAAAATCTACGTGCAGGACTTCCAAAAACTCCTTGAGGAGTATCAGGATGCGATGAAACTGACCATGCGCACCGACAACCTCAGCGAGGACCAGCTCAACCAGCTGAAGGACCAGGTATGGCAGCAGCTCGTCTCCGAGCGCGTGATGAAGGAAGACTGCAAGAAGCTCGGTCTGACCGTCACCGAGGACGAACTCCAGAACGTCCTCAACGATGGTACGAACCAGCTGCTCACGCAGACCCCGTTCGTCAACCAGCAGACCGGCCGCTTTGACGTTTCGATCCTCAAGCAGTTTATCGACGCCTACCGCAAGGCCGAGGCCAGCAACAACAGCCAGCAGCTCGACCAGATGCGCCCCGCCTACAACTACTGGCTCTTCGTCGAGAAGAACCTCCGCACGCAGCTCCTGGCCCAGAAGTATCAGTCGCTGCTGGCCAACTGCGTCCTCTCCAACAAGGTAGAGGCCAAGATGGCCTTCAACGAGGAGAACGAGGAGGCCCAGATCCAGCTGGCTTCCATCGCCTACAACACGATCAAGGACGCCGACATCAAGGTGACGGACGAGGAGCTCAAGGCCAAGTATGAGGAGCTGAAGCCCGCCTTCCGCCAGCAGCAGGAGACGCGCGACGTCAAGATGGTTGACGTCCAGGTGAAGGCCAGCGCCACCGACCGTGCCCAGCTCCAGAAGGACATGGCCGGCTATCAGAAGCAGCTCGCCGCGGCCGCCGATCCCACCCAGGTGGTGAGCAAGAGCGGTAGCATGATCCAGTACATCGGTCTCCCCGTCAGCGGCAAGGCTTTCCAGCAGTACCCCGACATCGCCTCCAAGATCGACTCCATGGCCGTCGGTACGACCGGCGTCGTGGAGAACACGAAGGACAACACCTACAATATCGTCCGCATCCTCTCTCGCACCGAGCTCCCCGACTCCGTGGAGTTCCGTCAGATCCAGGTGGGTGGCAAGACGCTGGAGGCCGCTCGCGCTTCTGCCGACAGCATCCAGAAGGCCCTCGCCGCTGGTGGCGACTTCCAGGCCATCGCCAAGCGCTACGGCCAGGACAGCACCACAACGTGGTTCACGGGTGCGATGTATGAGCAGGCCAGCACGATGAGCCAGGACAACCGTGCCTACATCGAGGCGCTGCTCAACGGTGCCGTCGGTTCCACCCAGAACATCGAGCTCACCCAGGGCAACGTCGTCATCCAGGTGCTCAACCGCAAGGCGATGAAGAGCAAGGCCGTTGCTGCCGTCATCAAGAAGGAAATCCGTTTCTCCGACAATACCTACTCCAAGGCTTACAACCGTTTCAGCCAGTTTGTCACGCAGAGCCAGGCCAGCCTGGCCGACCTGCAGAAGCACGCCACGAAGTTTGGCTACACGGTCCAGGATCTCAACGACTTCGCCACCTCCAGCCATACGGTGGGCAACGTCGGTGGTTCCGGCATCCGCGACGCCATCAAGTGGATCTTCGAGGCCAAGGAGGGACAGGTTTCCCAGCTCTTCGAGGCTGGCAAGGAGAACGACCACCTGCTGGTGCTCTGCATGACCAAGATCCATCCGCAGGGCTACCGTCCTTGGGACGACGCCCAGGTGAAGGAGATTCTCAAGCGCGAGGTGATCCGCGACAAGAAGGCCGAGATGATCATGGCCAAGCTCAAGGGCGTCAACAGCATCGCTGCTGCCCAGGCCAAGGGTGCCAAGGTCAGCACGGTCAATCAGATCACGTTTGCAGCCCCTGCCTTCATCCAGGCCACGGGAGCTGCTGAGCCCGCCCTCTCGGGTGCCGTGGCTGCCACGGCTCAGGGCAAGTTCTGCTCCGCCCCTGTCAAGGGCAACGCCGGCGTCTATGTCTTCCAGGTTGTGAAGAAGCAGATGCGTCCGGCCAAGTACAACGAGGAGCAGCAGATTCAAATGTGCCGCCAGCGTGCTATGCAGTACATGGGCAACTTCATGCAAGACCTCGTCTTCGGCGCGGGAGTGGTTGACAACCGCTACCTCTTTTTCTAATGGAATATCACACAAAAAAAGGGTTTTAAGGTAAATTATTTTAGTAACTAAGATTGTAAACGGAAGGGTCTGGGCTGTGACAGTTCGGGCCCTTTATTTTTTCTCCATCTCCACGGTTTCTTAGCCCGTGCGCAAGAAAGCATTTTTTCACAGTTATTATTAGGTCATGTCGAAAAAACTTCCTACCTTCGCACCGTCTAATAAGTATGTATAACAAATAAAGTATTCTATCATGAAAGGCGAAGAAAAAACTATGACAGAAAGCGAGTTTGTAAACCTCATGCGCCAGCAAGGCTGTAACGCTGAGGAAGTGGATAACGACGACGTGGTCCTGATCCCCATTTACGATGGTATAACCGATGATCATGGTTGCATCCGTCAAGAGATGTACCGAGTCCCCAGGGCGATTGCTCCCGACTGCAACTTCATCGTTCGCCTGGCGGACGACAGTTTGGCCAACTACCGCATGCACAAGGGTGACGAGTTGAGAATGCGCAAACAGGACACTGCACAGTCGGGAGAGTTCGTACTGGCCATTTACGACGGCCTGCCTACCGTCAAGGTCTATTTCGAGGACGAGGACGGGTCTAAATGGCTCGTGCCAGGCGACGAAACGCGCGATGCCATGTGCATCAACGCGGACCACTCTTGCAGCATCATCGGCGTGGCTACGGCCTGGATCAAGCAGTGCCGCGCGGTCAGTCCCGAAGACTGTGCCAAGGCGGTGAAGGCGGTCCGCTCCAGCAAGAAGTAACAGTTCCTACCCCAGTTCGGGATAAGAAATAGTTCATAAAAAAGTTGGTAGTCTCACAAATA
>OODJ01001072.1_pt1 | contig 23389 bp, 25 predicted proteins | sample 1671611 | NCBI WGS metagenome assembly OODJ01 (sample SAMN06348174, study PRJEB24527) | human gut metagenome | biome: human gut; feature: ankylosing spondylitis patient; material: feces | host: Homo sapiens | place: China | collected 2015-10 | reverse complement strand
AGCACACCGGATAGAATGACGGCCAGGGAGGTCAGCGTGCAGATGACGATGGTGTCGATGAACACCTCAAACACGCCCCACATCCCCTGCTCCACCGGCTCCTGGGTCTCGGAGGCCGCATGGGCCATGGGGGCGGAGCCAAGGCCCGCCTCGTTGGAGAACACGCCCCGGGCAAATCCTTGGCGCATAGCCACCATAATGGCATAGCCGAATACGCCGCCCCCCACTCAAAGCTGTAGGCGTTGGTGAAGATGGAGGCCAGGGCCGCCGGCACTTGGTCGATCCGCAGCAGGATCACCGCCAGCCCCGCCCCAATGTAAAAGATGGCCATGAAGGGCACCATGTAGGAGGTCACCCGGCCGATTCGCTGGACTCCGCCCAGCACCACAATGCCTACCACCACCGCCAGGAGCACGCCGGTGGTCAGGCCGCTCATCCCGAACAGCCCCTCCATCGCCCCGGCGATCTCGCTGCTCTGGGAGATGTTCCCGATCCCGAAGCAGGCGAAGCCCGCCACCAGTGAGAACAGCACCGCCAGCCACTTCATGCCCAGGCCCTTTTCGATGTAATACATGGGCCCGCCGTAGTGGACCCCGTTCTCGTCAACCTGCCGGTACTTCAGGGCCAGTACGATCTCCGCAAATTTGGTGAACATCCCAAAGAAAGCCGCGAACCACATCCAGAACACCGCCCCCGGCCCTCCGGCGAAGATAGCCCCGGTGACACCGGCGATGTTGCCGGTGCCCACGGTGCCGGCCAGTGCGGTGCACACCGCCTGGAAGGGGGTTATGGCACCGTCCGAAGCGTCCTTTTTGCGGAACATGCGTCCGATGGTGGTTTTGATGGTGTACGGGAATTTGCGAATCTGCAAAAAGCCGGTGCGCACGCTCAGCAGCAAACCCACACCAATGATGCACACCATGGCGGGCACGCCCCAGATAAAATTGTTGACCGCCGTATTGACGGCCGTGATCGTCTCGATCATAATTCGTCCCACATCCTCTGTAAAGTCTTGCGTTCTGACACATTTTGTCAGCGCAACATAAAAACTATTCTACCGTATTTCTGCGCAGCTGTCAAATGAAATCCCTGCATTTATGCGCCCCGCAGGGCGACGGGAATGCAACAAAAAAGCAGGCCGCCGGGGTCGGGCAGCCTGCTGCAAAAGGAGCCGGAAAGGTTCAGTGCCGGGCCGCCGCGCGGTGGTACACCGGGTAGGCCACCAGTGCGGTGAGCACCTCGGTGATCCAGAAGGCGTGCCACACACCGTCTGGGCCAAGGCGGCCGCACAGCACTGCGGCCAGCGGCAGGATGAACACCACATAGCGGCACAGCGAGATCACCAGCGACGGCACGCCCTTGCCAAGGCCCTCCAGTGCGCCGGACGAGGTGGTGGACACTGCCGACACCACAAAGCCGATGCAGATGATGCGCAGGGCTTTGGCACCGGCGGCGATGGTATCGGGGTTGGAGGTGAACAGCCCGATGAGCTGCCCGGAGGCCAGCAGGCAGATGACCGTGCCCAACGCCATGATGGCGATGCTCATGAACAGGGTGAGCTCGTACAGCTTCTTCACGCGGGCGTGCTCCCTGGCACCGTAGTTGTAGCCGATGAGCGGGCGCATGCCCTGCACGATGCCGTTGGCGGGCAGGTACAAAAAGGTCTGCAGCTTGTAGTAAATGCCCAGAATGACCACATAGCTCTGGGAGAACCCGGCAAGCAGGCTGTTGAGGAAGGTGACCAGCAGGGAGGGCAGAGCCAGGTTCAGGATGGCCGGCACGCCGATGGCGTACAGCTTGCCGTCCAGTGCAACGTCCGGGTGCAGGCCGCTGCGGCTCAGCCGCACCGGCAGTTCGGTGCGCAGGTAGACGAACAGGTACACGCACAGGCTCAGCAGCTGGCCGATGCCGGTGGCCAGCGCTGCACCGGCAATGCCCATGGCGGGCACCGGGCCCAGGCCGAAGATCAGGACGGGGTCCAGCAGGATGTTGCACGCGCAGCCGAACACCAGCGCCACCATGGTCACCTTCATGCGGCCCACAGCCTGGAACATCTTTTCAAAGGCCAGCGAGGCCATATTGATGGTGGCAAACAGGAACACGATGGTGGAGTAGGTGATGCCGGAGGCCACAAGGCTCTCGTCGGTGGTGAACCGGCGCAAAAAGCCCGGCATGATGGCAATGCTCACCACCGTGATGACCACGCCGTGCAGCAGGCTGAGCACCATGCCGTGGGTGGCGGCGATCTCGGCCTTTTTGCGGTCGCCCGCACCCAGGTACAGGGCGATCATGGCGTTGATGCCGATACCAAAGCCGATGGCAATGGCGTTGGCAAAGTTCTGGATGGGGTATACCAGCGAGAGGGCAGTCATGGCGTCCTCGCTGATCTGCGCCACAAACAGGCTGTCCACGATGTTGTACAGGGAGTTGACCAGCATGGAGATCACGTTGGGCAGCGCCATGGACAACAGCAGCGGCAGCACGGGGCGTTCTTTCATAAAGGTATCGTTCATTGATTTCTCGCTCCTGACAGATCGAAAATGGAAAAAGACCGCAAAAAAGCCACACAATGGCTTTTTTGAAGTCATTGTGTGGCGAAAAGTAGCATAGTGCTGTAAAAATCCACACGGTTTTTATTGACTGAAGGATACCACATCCCCGGGGCATTGTCAAGGAGGCTGGGCACAAAAGTATGACTTTTATAGGCTTGACCATTTTTTGTGCAGGGGTTACAATAAAATTGTAGCTTTTATAAAAAGGAGAAACCCGCATGAAATGGATGATCGCGTCCGACCTGCACGGGTCGTATTTCTATGCCAGCCAGATGCAGCAGGCGTTTGAACGGGAACAGGCCGACCGGCTGCTGCTGTTGGGAGACCTGCTCTACCACGGCCCCCGCAACGACCTGCCGGAGGGCTATGCGCCCAAGCAGGTCATGCCTTTGCTCAACGGTATGAAGGACCGCCTGCTCTGCGTGCGCGGCAACTGTGACGCCGAGGTGGACCAGATGGTGCTGGAATTCCCGGTGCTGGCAGACTATGCCGTGCTGCCGGTGGGCAGACGGCTGGTGTACGCCACCCACGGCCATGTCTACAACACCAAGACCCCGCCGCCGCTGGCCCCCGGTGACATCCTGCTGCACGGGCACACCCACATCCCGGTGTGGGAGCCCTTCGGGCAGGGCAGCCTCTATCTGAACCCCGGCTCGGTGTCGATTCCGAAGGAAAGCTCGCCGCACAGCTACATGGTTTTTGAAAGCGGCGTGTTCTCGTGGAAGAATATTGAGACCGGCGAGGTCTACCGCACGTTCGCGCTTTAACGGGAATTCTTAAAAATCCTTAAAATGCCGGAAACGGCTGCCTTTTTGGAGCATTTTCTGCTAGAATGGCACTAGATATTCCCGGAGGGTACAAGATGAGAAACATAAAACGAATCGCGCTGCTGCTTTCGCTCGTGCTGCTTGCTTCCATGACAGGCTGCGCGCGGAAAAGCCGCCGCCCTGCGCTTCCCGCCGCTCCCCTGCAAGCTTCGCTTACGGCTGAAAGCGCAGACACGGGCGAGACTGCCAGCACAGACGAAATGGCGCCGATGATGAAAAGCGCCGCAGTTGGCGCATCGCGGGCAGTCGTCATGGAAGAGCCGGTTGAAACGCTGCTCGAGCAGTTTGCAGAGCCGCTGGAGAACGAAGACGCACTCTATCAGGATTACGTGCAGGCGCACCGTTCGGCCTATGTGAAGCTGCGGCAGCGGCCGGAGGAGGTTCTCCCGCTGATTCTGCCGGAGCTGCTGTCTGACCGGAAGGCGCTCGAGTGCTACAGCGACGACACCTCGCGCACGACGCTTTTATACTGCCTGTTCAAGGATATCTTGCAGGGCGAGCCCTTTTCGTGGGACGGCGACAGCTACCGCTATTTATCGGACATGCTGGCCGAATTCATTCAGTTTGTGAGCGAGCACGAATTGAAAGACAGCAGCTGGTTCGAAGAAAACGCGCCGCTGACCGGCCTCTGCGCGGCCTCGATGAAGACGAAGCCTTCTCTGCGGCTCAATATGACGGCATGCGAAGGCATGTCCAACGCGCAGGCACTCACAAACGCGAAGCGGGTCTTTGCCGCTGCGCTCGAGGGGCGGGATGAAGATACATACGGCTTTGCGCCCTGGCCGGACGGAATAGAAAACGGCTTCGATTTTACGACCACCTGGACGCTTTCTCAAGCGGAAACCGACGACGTGACGCTGACTGCTGTCGACCCCGATACCGGGGAAACGGTTTCGCTCCGTTATCTTTCGAACGAAGCCGAGCGCGAGAGCATCCTGAACGGGTTCGGGACGCTTCTTTGGACAAAGGCAGACGGCGAAACAGAGGAGCTTCCTTCTGAAAACGCGCATCTTTGTGCCAGCTGCGTGCGCGGCCGGGATACCCCTGTCCAGGACGGCGAGTTCGTGCTGGAAAACGGCGTGGAGACCGGGATGGACTATAACACGGTGCTTCTTCTCATCGGCAAGCCCAATCAGGTCTGGTCGGACACGATGGCGGGCGTGGGCATGGAAGCAAGCGGTATGATGTATGTTTTCCATTACGACGACCAGCTCGTTTGGCGCTTGCGCGGGATCAATTTCCGCTTCGCAGAAGACACCTCGACCGGCGTGACCTCCACGCTTCCCGCCGCGCGCGAAATTGCGCTGGGAGACACGATGCAGTCGGTCTTCGACAAGCTCCCGGACGGGGACAAGACGCTCAAAAAGTGGGCGTGGCAGGAGGTCTATACGGATGAATCGGGCGCGTGCGCGAACCTCCAGTTCGTGGCCGACAGCTACTATGTGCTCGATATCGTCTCTCCCGGCGGTCATGTTCTCAGCGTCACATTTGCAAGAATCGACCAAACCGTCAAGTGGATGGATTTGTATTAAACTGGCGGAAGGCCGCGGCTTTTCCGATTATAACAGAAGAGACTGTCTCCCCGCGGAGGCAGTCTCTTCTTTCGCGAAACCGGGTGCTTACTTCTGGATGAACGACAGGCAGTCGGTGCACTGGTCCATCGACGGATGGCACTCGTGCGTGCCGATTCTCACGTGGTCGAGCGAGCAGTAGTCCTGCGAAGCACAGTGGTTGCGGCAGGAAACGACGTTGCATTCAATTGCCTTGTTTGCATGATCCATAATACAGACCTCCTTTTTGGTTTGCAGGAGTAGTATGGCCCGCACGCAAAAGTTCAATCAGGAAAAATTTTTCAAAAAATCGGCACTCCCAAAAAAGGAAGTGCCGATTGCGTATTTTATCTGCGACCGCCGCCGAAGCCTCCGCCGCGTGAACCTCCGCCAAAGCCGCCGCCTCGGCCGCCGAAGCCGCTTCCACGACTGCCGCCGCCAAAGCCGCGCGAGCTCGGTTTGAAGCCAGAGCCGCCGGGACGGGTGTTAAATCCGCCGGGTCTTGCGCCGCCGGAGGGCGGACGGTAGCCGGGTCTTGGACCGGGAGGCGGGGGCGGGCGATGGCCGCGGTTGCGCCCGAACATCGAGCCGACAAACAGCCCGCTCCAGAAGCCGGGACGGCTGCCGCCATAATATGTGCCGCCGCTGTAGTAGCGCCGTCTCGGGCGGAAAAGGATGCGAAGCACGATCAGAATGACAAATAACGTCAGCAAAACAGACCCGAAGCTCATACGTTCCTCCTGCCGGTAGGATACCGGCTGCGTCTGCACCTCTTCGTGCGAGGCTGCAGGAATGTTCGAAGCGTACCAGCTGAGAAGCCCCTTGTAAAGCCCCGTCACGCTGCTTCCGGCGTTTCCGGTAAAGAGGCTCCCTAGGTTTTCTTTAAAGAGAATGGAAAGATCATTGTCGACGTACGAAGCCATATCATTTCCATAGGCAAGATACCACTGCTCGGTGTCTGTGTCGATGAGCAGCAGCATATCGCTGTCTCCGAGCTCCAGATCCGCGCTCTCGTCGATCGCGTAGTCCGCCATGCTCTTCCCGTCCAGATCGTCCGTGGTCACAAGCCCCATGATGCTGCCGTAGGTATAATCCAGCTGGGCGTTGTATTTGGCGAACGTCTCGAGCGTGGTATCGCTGAACAGGTCCGCGTCATCCTCCAGAAAATCTTCATACTGCCCGTAGTTCTTCTTTGCCCAACCGGCCGCGTCGGAGGACGCCGAGGCTGCCGTCTGCGACGTGGTGCTCGTTGCTGCCTGTTTGGGGGCGGAGGTAAAGCCGATGACCAGCGCGATGGCGATCACCACCAGCGTGATGGTCACGGCAACGTTTTTGCGATTGAAAAATTCTTTCATTTTGAAACCTTTCGTGTCTCAAGCAGCTTCTGCTTGAGCTCTCCTTCGATGCGGCGCAGCTCCTGCTCGGCCTCCTGCCGCTTTTGCGCTCCCTCGGTCTGGATTTGCAGCACCTCGTCGAGTGTGGAGATGAGGCTCTCGTTCGTGTGCTTGAGCGTTTCGATGTCCACAATGCCGCGCTCGGCCTCCCGCGCCGTCTCGACGGTCGCCATCTTGAGCATGTCCGCGTTCTTTTGCAGCAGCTGATTTGTCATATCCGTGACCTTCCGCTGCGCTTCCATGGCGCGCTGCGAGTCCTGAATGCCGAGCGTCAGAACCATCTGGTTTTTCCAGAGCGGAATGGTGTTCATGATGGAGGTCTGGATTTTTTCCATCATGAGCGTATCATTGTTCTGGATCATGCGGATCTGCGGCGCGGTCTGAAGGGAAATGACGCGCGTGAGCTCCAGGTCATGGAGCTTCTTTTCAAACCGCTCGCATTTGTTTTCAAAGTCGTTCGCCGCCTGCGCGTCCTCGGCAAGACCGCTCGTCTGCGCCTTTTCGCGGAGGCTTACCAGCGTCGTCGCCCGCTCTTCGGCGAGCTTCTGCTTGCCGGCCAGAATGTACATCGTGAGCTCCTTGAAATACGCAAGGTTCTTTTCGTACATCTGGTCCATGACCGCGACGTCCTTCATGAGCGTCAGCTTGTGCTTGTCCAGCTCCGCCGCGATCTTGTCAACGTTGGCCTCAGCCTTGGAGTATTTCGTTTTCATCTCCTGCGCGCTGACCTGCGCCTTGCGGAAAAGTCCCGCGATGCCCTTCTTTTCGGGCTCGTCCATGCCCTTGAGCTCGACGACGAGGCTTGTGACCATGTCGCCGATCTCGCCGAGGTCGCGCGTCTGCACTTTAGACAACGCCGTCTCGGAAAAGTCCGCAATATTTTTCTGCGCCGCCGCGCCGTATTGGAGCACCTGCGACGTGTCGGTCAGGTCGATCTGCTTGGAAAACGCCAGAACCGCCTGCTGCTCGGCCTCGCTCAGCATCGAAAGATCGGGGCCAGCCTCAGGCGCTTTTTCCGATTTTTCGATCAGGTCCTCCTGCTTTACCGGCTCGAGAACCGGGTCCTCTTCCAAATTTGGGGGCAATGTCAACTGGGGGATTTTTTCTTCCATCGTACTCACTCCTTAAAAATCCTTGCCCGTCAGGCCTTCGCTCGCCATCATCTGCTCCATGACCTGAATGTCCGCCGTGATATCCACGACGCTGCTTTCAAACAGGCTGTCGAGCTGCCGCTGGAAGGCGACGATGACCTTGTCCAGCATGTCTTCGATCTTCTTCATGCCCTCGTCGATGTTCCCCATGCGCATACCCTGATTTTGCAGCACAACGTACTGCTCGAGCAGCTTGATGGTTGTCGGCAGATAGTAATTGAGGAACTGCCGGATCTGCCCCATATCCTGCGGGTGCTCTTTGACGTAGGCGAAAATTTTCTCCGTCAGAATTTCGATCTGCTTGATCTGCGCGGAGAGCTTGAAGTCGGGGATCTCGTCGTTGAGCGACTGAATTTTGGAAACCGCCTCGGCGCCCTGCTTCAAAATCGCGTCGAGCTCCGGATTGCCCGTCGAGGGCTCGGACTGCTTTTTTTCTTCCGGCTTTGGCGTGGAATCCTGCTTAGGCTCCGGCTGCTTCTTTTCCTCGGGCTTGGCCACATTGGGCGCGCTCTTATCTGCGCCGTCCGTCTGTTCTACCTTGTCCGGGAAAAAGATTTTCAATACGCCGAAGGCTACAGCCGACAAAACGATAGTGCTGATAATTCCGCCGAAGCTTGAAAGATGGCCGCTGATGGCCCGCGACAGCCACACAAGCCCTACCGCATAAATGGGGATCACCGATTGTTTCTTTTTCGTATCCATGCAAAAGCCCTTCCTGTCTCATCTTTTTTCCATCTTATCGCGTGCGGGATAGAATGTCAAGGACCGCAAATCCATTGCGCGGCAAACCCTGGCCACATTGACATCCCTACGCCCGTCCGGTATAATATTCCCGGTTCCGATGGGGCTGCCCGCAGGCAGCCCCTATGATAAGCGGCAGATTCCAGTCGCGCGGGACGAGAGCTCTGCCCGGTCTCCGCCGCACATTCATACCTATGCGCGCGCACCCGGTCTGGTGCCGGTTTCAACAAATTTCGTATCGGAGGCAATCCTATGATCAAGGTATCCCCTTCCATTTTGTCCGCAGACTTTGTCAATCTCGAGCGCGATATCCGCGCGCTTTCTCCCGCGGGAGCCGATTATGTTCATATTGACGTGATGGACGGCGAATTTGTTCCCAATATTACGATCGGAATTCCGGTCGTGGCCGCCATCCGGAAAATTACCGAGCTGCCGCTGGACGTGCACCTGATGATCGACCGCCCGCTTCGGTATGTAGACGAGTTCTGCAAAGCGGGCGCAGACATCCTGACGATTCATGAAGAAGCCGACACGCCGGAAAACACGCGTAAGGCGCTGGAGAAAATCCGCGCGAACGGTGTGAAGGCTGCGCTGAGCGTTAAACCGAAAACGCCTGCGGAGGCCGTGCTTCCGTATCTTCCGCTTTGCAGCCTGATTCTGGTCATGACCGTCGAGCCCGGCTTCGGCGGGCAGTCGTTCATGGAAGACATGATGCCGAAGGTGCAGACCATCCGGGGCTGGATCGAAAAGGACGGCTTAGACTGCGAGCTCGAGGTCGACGGCGGCGTCAATGAAAAGACCGCCAAAATCTGCACCGCCGCAGGCGCAAACGTTCTGGTTGCCGGCAGCGCCTATTTTAAGTCCCCCGATAAGGCCGCGTTCGTCAAGGCCATCAAAGGCTAATGCTCCTTACATACTACTCTATTACAGCCAACTGATGGCTCTTGCAGCCTGCACGCCGGAAGCGCCGGCCTGCGCAAGGCCTCTGGTTACGCCCGCGCCGTCGCCCGCCGCGAAGAAGCCGGGAAGCTTCGTTTCGAGGTTCTCGTCGAGCTCGAGGCGTGCCGAGTAGAACTTGACCTCCGCGCCGTAGAGAAGCGTGTCGTAGTTCGCCGTGCCCGGGGCGATTTTGTCGAGCTGGTAGATCATCTCGATGATGTTATCTAACTGCCGCTTGGGAAGTGTCAGCGAGAGGTCGCCCGGAACGGCCGCCGTAAGCGTGGGGCGGACGGTCGACTGCTTCATGCGGTGCTCGTTCGTGCGCTTGCCGTCGACAAGATCGCCGAAGCGCTGGACAAGAACGCCGCCCGCAAGGAGGTTCGACAGCGACGCAATGTGCTTGCCGTAGCGATACGGCTCGTTGAACGGCTGCGTGAACCGGTTCGAGACGAGAAGGGCAAAGTTTGTGTTTTCGCTTCGGAGCGCGGGGTCTGCATACGAGTGGCCGTTTACGGTATTGATGCCCTCGACGTTTTCCGCGACGACGTGGCCGTACGGGTTCATGCAGAACGTGCGCACCTGATCGCCATACTGCTTGGTGCGGTAGATGAGCTTCGACTCGTAGACGACGTTTGTGATGTGCTCAAAGACCGTCGCCGGGAGCTCGACGCGCACGCCCACGTCAACCTGATTGTTCAGTAAGTGCAGCCCCAGACCCTTGCACACGTCGGAGAACCACTCCGCGCCGCTTCTGCCGGGGGCGGCCAGCAGGTATTTGCAGAACAGCTCGTCGCCGTTTTTGAGCGTGACGAGATAGCCGCCGTCGGCCTGTGCGATCGTCGTTGCCGAGGTGTTGAAGCGGAACTCGAGCTTATTTTTGAGGTCCTCGTAGATATTTTGCAGAATCATGAGATTCTTTTCCGTGCCGAGGTGCTTGCATCTGGCCTGCAAAAGGTGCAGATCGTAGCCGAGCGCGCGTCTTGCCAGCGCCTTGGCCTCTGCGGTTTCGGTGGAGTAGACCTCCTCGGTTGCGCCGTGGGCGACGTTGATCGCGTCGACGTATTCGATGAGCTCCATGACCGTGCCCGGGTCAATGAAATCGGTCAGCCAGCCGCCGAAGGCCGTCGTGAAGTTGAACTTGCCGTCAGAAAATGCGCCCGCGCCGCCGAAGCCGCACATCGTGTGGCAGATCGGACAGTGGATGCACTCGCGCACCTTGCCAGAGACGATCGGGCAGCTCCTGTGGTAGATGTCAGGGCCCTGGTCAATGGCCAGCAGTTTCAGACCGGGGTTCAATTTTTCCAGCTCGTAGGCGGCGAAGATACCTGCCTCGCCGCAGCCGAGAATCACAACGTCAAAGCTTTCTCGCATGGTGATGCTCCTTCCGGATTTTACGTAAAATTTTGTCGTAATCAGGGAAATATTCTCCTGTTTCTCTCATTTTCTCCGCCGAATAGTATACCAGACGAAGCTTTCTCCCGCAAGCCGTAATTTTCACAGAAAACGCGAAGCATCCACCCCGGGCGCTTCGCGTTTTTCATAAGAAAAATTACTTTTAATTAAGCTTGCTATAAGCTATTCTAATGTTTCCTGCGTATCCGTCGTTTCCTCGGGCTCCTCCTGTACGGGGCGCTCGTGGTGGTAGCTGAGGATTGGGATGCCGTCGGTCACATTGTCGTAGATCGTTTTCATGGCCTCCTCCGGCGTGTTGACGCAGCCATGCGAGCCGGCATAGAGATAGTAGTCCCCGCCGAAGTTCGAGCGCCACGACGCGTCGTGAAGCCCGTAGAGGTCCGTCATGCTGACCCAGTATTTGACAAAAACGTGGTAGTCCGGCCCGTCGAGCCAGATGTCGGTCGCCTTGTAGTACGTGTAGTAAAGACCCGTGATTGTCTGGTGTCCATTGGGAAGACCTGTGACAACGTCGGTGAAGACAATGCGCTCGCCGTCTTTGTAGAATGTCACCTTCTGGTTCGTGATGTCGACTTCAATGTACGTATCCTTGATGTCGAACGGTTCGCCGTTTCGGCAGCAGACAATTTCGGGCACAACCTCGCCCGCGTCCAGCGTCCGCAGCCGTTCGACGATCTGCTTCGTCAGCGCGTCGCAGTCCACCTTGTAGCTCACGTCCAGAAACTGAATCGGAACGTAGCCGTCGACCTCAGATTTGAACTGATATTTCGTGTCGGGAATGTCATAGAGCGCTGCCCAGCCGTCTGCCAGCGCGCGCACGCCTGCCTCATCGACCATCACTGTCCCGTCGGCATTCAGGGTCACAAGTGCCTGCGCCTGTTCCTGCGAGATGGTCTGCGTGGGCTGCTCAAAAGAAAGCTGCGGCGCGGCCTTTTCGAAATTGACGGTGAGGGAAAAGCCGTCAAGCGCCTCTTCGAAGCTCTCCTGCATATCAAACGCCGTATTTTCTTCCGTGATCTCCGGTACTTCGTAGCAGTCAATGTCGGTCAGCTCTGCCTCGATGGTCTGCGGCTCCTGCCCCATATCCACCACGCCCGTGAGCGCCTGCGCGATCGCGTCGTGTACTGCGCTGTCTCTAAGGGTGTTGCCGCCCGTCTCGGCTTGCAGCGTGAATTTTCCGTCTTCAAACGAGACCCTCGCGTCCTGTGGAGCGGTCCGCTCCACTCGATTTGCATCGGCCTCGGGCTTTGCCGTATCGAGGCTTGCCGCATCCAACGTCACGTTCTGCGCGCTTCCGCGGCCCCTAAGACTCCACGAGATCCGCTCGCGAAGACCGAGCGCTTCAAATTCCGCCTGCCCGAGAAGATCCGTCTGCGTGAGCCCCACGGTGATGTACTGGCGCGCAGATTCCACAAGACCGAGATCGTCCAGCGTGTAGCTTCCGAGCTCCGCGCCGTTTTCCGTCAAACGTACGCGCGTATCGGAAAGCCACGTTTCCCGCGCCGAAATGGCGCGCTCCAGCATTGCATGCTGCTCCTTCGCCCTCGTATCCAGCCGAAGCACAACCGCCGCGCCCGCACCTGCGAGCACAACCAGCACTGCCAGCACAATCAGCAAAACCCGTCCAGATCGTCTCATGTCCCGTTCTCCATTCAGGCGGAACTCCCGCCAAGCCTATGCGCAATATTATACCAGCTTTCCCGCCAATTGCAACCGAAAGCGCCCATTTATCCAGCACTTTTGCAGCTTCAACGCCCTCGTAGAGGCAGGCGCCTCTGTCCACCCGACAAATTGCACATTCAAAACGCGAAAATCACTGGCGAATTTGATACTTCCCTTGGGTGGACAGGGGCGACCCCTACGCGTTAACCGAAGGAAATGCCGTATTGCATGAAGAACCGCCCGTCGACGAATGTCGGCGGGCGGTTTGCGCGTCTTAAATTGCGGAAGAGACGGGCTCTTCGACGGGCAGATGCTGTGTGACTTGGATTTCCTCGATGCGGTGGTTATCGACCTTTGTTACCAACACGTCGAGTGGGCCTGCGGTGATGCGTTCGCCGCTTTCCGGTACGCGGCCGAACTGCTCCATGACCCAGCCGCTGACGGAGGCCATATCCGAGTCGGATTTCAGACCGAAATAATCTGCAAAATCGTCAAAACTCATTTCTGCATCGACCAGATAGGTGCCGTCGGTGCTCTTACTGATCGGCGTTTCTTCTTCGTCATGCTCGTCCCAGATCTCGCCGACCAGTTCCTCCAGAATGTCCTCCATCGTCACAATTCCGCAGGTGCCGCCGTATTCATCGACTACAACGGCGACATGCGTTTTTGCCTGCTGGAGTTTTTTGAGCAGCAGACTGATAGATTCCATCTCCAGCGCATAGACCGGCGGCAGAATAATGTCTCGAAGCGGCTTATCCGTCACGCCGCAGCCAACATAAAAGTCCTTCTGATGGATGGTGCCAAGAATATTATCAATAGAATCCTGATAGATCAGGAGCCTTGAATATTTTGTCTCCGTGAACAGCGCGGCAACCTCTTCTTTGGTGGCTGTGACCGGAAGCGCGGCCAAATCAGTACGGTGGATCAAAATGTCCTCCGCTCGCTGTTCGGAAAAATCAATCGCGTTTTTGAGCAGTTCGCCCTCGTTTTTATCGATGCTGCCGTCCTGCTGCACCTCATCGACAAGCATGAGCAGTTCTTCCTGCGACATTTTATTGTCTGATTTGAGATGGAAGACCTTCGCCAACAGCTTTTTCCAAAGTGAAAAAATCGCGTTCAGCGGCGTAAAGACCCAGATCAAGATCTGCAGCATCGGCGCAGACAGCATAGCGCATTGCTCCGCACAGTCCTTCGCAATACTCTTCGGTGAAATTTCTCCGAAAATCAGCACAACGACCGTGACGACGACGGTAGAGATCGTGGCGCCTGCGTCGCCGTAATGCTTGACAAACAGCACAGTGCCGATCGAGGCTGTGGCAATATTCACGATGTTGTTTCCAATCAGAATCGTAGACAGCAGCCGGTCGTAACGTTCGAGCAGCCTGCAGACCAGCGCTGCCCGTTTATTCCCTTTCTCTGCAAGGGTCTTGAGCCGTGTTGTGTTTGCGGAGGAAAAAGCCGTTTCCGTCGCCGAAAAATAGGCGGAGAGGATCAGGCAGACAGTCATTATAACAATGCAAGTAGTGGTTGACAATGTACGGTAACTCCTTTTCTGTTATCTGAAATCGTGTGTGAAGACGCAAAAAAGCACGTCCGCCCTGCATCTAGCAGCGCAGATATGCTTCCAAAAACAGATGACAGATCAGACGTGTACTATGACAATCGCTGTCGTCAGAATCCATTCGGTTCATTCCTTTCTCATAAAATCAGGTTTATTATAACAAAAATCACGAATTCGTCAAGAAACAAATTCACCAGAAAGCAGAGGCTTTTGTCGGTCCGACAGAGTTGCTGCTTGCTGAAAGCGGCCGCGCCCAAGCCTCCCCTTGTCATGCCTTGCATGGTAAGGGGAGGCTTGGGTTGATGTTACAGAGCAGGGGACCGTCGTCACTCCGCCTGATAAACGATCTCGCCGTTTACAATGGTCATGTACGCCTCGCCGCCGATGGTGGTCAACGGGTCTGCTGTCCAGAGAACAAGATCGGCGTCCTTGCCCGGTTCCAGGCTGCCGACACGGTCGGCAATGCCGAGGCTTTTAGCCGGGTTGATGGTGATGGCATGCCACGCTTCCTCCATCGGCAGCCCAGCCGCTGCTGCAAGTCCAGCCGCCAGCGGCAGATATTGCAGCGGAATGACCGGTGCATCGGTAATGATGCTGACCGTCAGTCCTACGCGGTATAAAACGCCCGCCGTCGTAAAGCTTTTGTTCCGCAGTTCGACCTTGCTCTTGCTGCCGAGCGATGGGCCGACAAAGACCGGATATCCTTCTTCGGCCAGTTCATCTGCGATGACCTCGCCGTCTGTGCAGTGGTCAAGCGTCAGCTTCAGATTAAACTCGCGCGCGATGCGCACGGCGGTCAGAATATCGTCCGCGCGGTGTGCATGGCACTTGATCGGGATCTCGCCATTCACGACCGGGAGCATCGCCTCCAGCTTCATGTCCAGCGGCGGATTTTTCCCAGCGGCCTTGTCGTCGCGGTAGCGTATGGTGCGCATCAGCAGTTCGCGCAGCAGACCGGCCACGGCCATGCGCGTCATGGGGCTCTGCTTTTTGTTCTGCCCGTAGCAGCCCTTTGGGTTTTCGCCGAACGCGCATTTCATTGCTGCGGGCGACCGCAGGACCATCTTGTCAACGCGCTTGCCAGCCAGCTTGAGGATGGCGAACGTGCCGCCGACGACGTTTGCACTGCCGGGGCCGGTGCAGGCGGTCGTTACGCCGCCGCGAAGCGCCAGACCGAACGCCTCATCCTGCGGATTGATCGAGTCGATGGCACGCAGCTGCGGCGTCAGCGGATCAACGATCTCGTTATAGTCCATGCCTTCCCAACGCATGGACTGATTGTCAAGGCCGATGTGGCAGTGTGCCTCCACGCAGCCCGGCGTGAGCAGCCGCCCCTGCGCATCAATGACCTTTGCGCCCACGGGCGCGTCGATTTCCGGCGCGACAGCAGCGATTTTTCCGTCCTCGATCAGCAGGCATCCATTTGGAATGTCCGCTCCGGCCATCGTTTTGATGTGTGCGTTCTGAATCAGCAGCATATTGTATCTCCTTTCACAGCGCCAATTCGCTGTTTCCTCCAGTATAACGCGAGCCGCCGCCAAAAAGCAAGCGCTGTTTTTCCCCCAGTCCGCTAGACAAAAAAGGCAGATGCTGTTATGATAGAAACAGAAAATCCAAAAACGACGATCAAGGAGATTGCTATGAAACAGTATTATCTTGGAATTGAGTTCGGTTCTACGCGCGTCAAGGCCGTCCTGATCGACGGCGAGCACCGCATTGTCAAAAGCGGTGATTACACATGGAAAAGCAGTCTGGAAAACGGCGTCTGGACGTATCATATGGAGGATGTGCAGACCGGCCTGCGCACCGCCATTCGCAACCTCGGCGAACTGCCCGGCACCGTTTCGGCCATGGGCATTTCCGGCATGATGCACGGCTATCTGGCCTTCGACAAGGACTGGAACCTGCTGGCTCCGTTCCGCACCTGGCAGAACACCATGACCGGCGAGGCAGCCGAGCAGCTTACGGCGGAATTCGGCTTCAACATCCCGCAGCGTTGGTCCATTGCGCATCTGTATCAGGCTGTACTGAACGGCGAAGCGCACGTCAAAAATATTGCGCACATCACAACGCTTGCAGGCTATGTCCATTATTTGCTCACGGGCGAAAATGTTCTCGGCGTGGGAGAAGCCTCCGGTATGTTCCCCATTGACAGCGAAGCGCTGGATTATGACGCGGCCATGCTCGAAAAGTTTGACGCACTGATTGCCAAATACGGCTTTGCGTGGACGGCGCGCAGCGTTCTGCCTAAGGTTCTGACAGCAGGACAGGCTGCAGGCGCTCTGACGCAGGCAGGAAGCACGTTCCTTGACGGCCTGCTGTCTGCCGGTATCCCGTTCTGCCCGCCCGAGGGCGACGCAGGCACCGGCATGACGGCGACGAACGCCGTCGCACCCAGAACCGGCAACGTCTCGGCAGGTACGTCTATCTTCGCCATGGTCGTTCTGGAAAAGCCGCTGTCGAAGGTCTATCAGGAGATCGACATGGTCACCACGCCCAGCGGCAAGCCTGTCGCCATGGTACACTGCAATAACTGCACGAACGATATGAACGCATGGGTGAGTCTGCTCGGCGAGACGGCGAAGCTGTTCGGCGCGGAGGTTTCAACCGGCGAATTGTTTACAAAGCTTTACCAGAAGAGCCTTGAGGGCGATGCTGACTGCTCCGGCGTCCTGACCTATAACTATATGGCAGGCGAGGGCATCACACATCTGGACGAGGGCCGTCCGATGGTCGTCCGAAAGCCAGAAAGCAGCTTTACGCTTGCAAATTTCCTGCGTTCCCAGCTTTACGCAACCATGTCAACGCTCAAGCTTGGTATGGATATTCTCGCAGAAGAGCATGTTGCCATCGACTCCCTGACCGGCCACGGCGGCCTGTTCAAGACGCCGGTTGTCGGCCAGAAGTATATGGCTGCTGCCTGCCGCGCACCTGTGACCTGTATGGAATCGGCGGGCGAGGGCGGGCCTTACGGCATGGCGCTGCTTGCGTCCTATCTGGTGCAGAAACAGGATGGCCAGACGCTTGAACAGTATCTGGAGACTGAGATTTTCGCGGACGTCAAGCGCACGACGCTTGCGCCCGATCCCGAAGATGAAGCCGGCTTCGACCGCTATCTTAGCTGGTACCGTAGCGCACTCGCAGCGGAAAATGCCGCAGTAAAAGCGTTCTGATCAATCATTCCGAAAACAAGGAAAAGGCTCCCCGTTTCCGGGAAGCCTTTTCTGCTTACATGGCCGAGGAAATCGCGTCTACAGCCTTTTCTGCTTCGTTTTGAATGGCCTTGGCGGCCTGTTTCGTCAAGCGGTATGCGTCGCTGTTTTTCGGCAGCATCATCGCGCCCAGCGCGCCGACGGCGACACCTGCGCCCATGGTCAGAAAAAAGCCCCGTACTGTCATATGCGCACCTCTTTACCGCATCGCTGTACCGGACGTACTGCCGGTCACAGTTCTGCCGGTTGCCGTACCGCTCTGGCTGTAGCCCGCGCCGTTGTAGCCGGGGTTGTAGTTTGTGCCGTTATACACGCCGCCATAGCCGTTTGTGCCGTTGACATAGCCGTTCCGGGTCGTGGAGACGTTGGAATAGCCGTCGTAATACGGCTGCGTCGCCGCACACGCGGTCAGAGACGCCGCGAGCATCAGCGCGGCCAGCATCAGAATCAAGCCTTTTTTCATGAGAAATTCCTCCTTTTTTGCGAATCATATCGCTGAGGCTAGTTTCTGCAAGCACTGCGCGCGGTATGCTGTGAGTTTTTTACAGAGCAGGAATCGATAAAAATCGAGATAAGCATATTGAAAGTTTGCGTTTATGCTGTATAATAAAAAACAGATAAAAATGAGAAGGAGAACGCTCATGAAAAAGCTGTCCATCAAAAAAGGCGTGCAGTGCATGGCCTGTCTGGAGTGCGTCCGCGCCTGCTCCAACGCATACTATAAGGAATTCCACCCCGATAAGGCTGCCCTGAAGATCGTTCAGCGCGGCGAAAACGTCCGCCCCATGGTCTGCGTCCAATGCGGCAAGTGCGCCGAGGCCTGTCCCTCCGGGGCGATCACCCAGAACCCCAAGGGTGTCTGGATGATCAGCCGCGAACTCTGTACCGGCTGCGGCAAGTGCGTCGAAGCATGTCCCTTCGGCCTCATCGTCAAGGACGAGGCTGCCCCGTATTCCAGTAAATGCACCGCCTGCGGCATCTGCGTCAAGGCATGTCCCATGGAACTGCTGGAGATTGTTGAAAAATAAACCCAAAGCGGCGGATTTGCGAATCTGCCGCTTTCGTTTATCATAAAGATAGCTAGCTGCAGATTTGCGGGCTGGTCAAGCCTCCGGCGGCACTATCTTTTCTGCCTTGCCGGAAAAGACAGGGGAGAAGCGGTAAAAACGCCCTGCGTTTAGAATTTGCAGAGTAGTACGAATTCGCCGAAGATTTCCATAAAAACAGTGCGTCCTGCCGGGGCGATGCGACGCCCGCGGGCTAGCTTTGAGGCGCAACCGCGCGTAGCACGGTTCTTAGTGCCGAAGATGGACATCGCTCCCTGCGAAGCTTATACGCACAGCGTCAAAAAATTTTGAACGCTATCAAATTTCGCGGGAAAAGCCCGGAGGGAAAGCAAACTCCCTCCGGGCTTGTTTTCCCGATTTTTTGTGCTGGTTCGTATCAGGAAAATTGCCTTATATTATGTAAATTCATTCGCCTTCGGCCGAACTGTCCTGGCCCTCCGGCTTCTTCTCTTTTTCTACCCAGACCATGCCGACCAGAAGCAGAAAGATTCCTGCGGCGCGCAACAGGCTGAATGTTCCGTAAAATACATAGTCAAGTGTCAGAGACATGCCTAGATTGCCTGCCAGCATCAGAATTGACGACACAAGCGTGTTCGAGCGCAGCGTCCCGACAATCTGCAAAAGCTGTGCCAGCAGTCCGCAAATACTCCCGAGATACACCCACCACGGGACGCAGACGATATGGCCCCATGCCAGTTCGTTCCCATTTTTCAGTACAAGCATCAGCAGCAGAGATAAGACGGTTGCCTCTACATAGTTAATCAGCGCGCCGTTCGCCGTGCCGAACAGCTTCCCGGCCCGAACGTTGGTCATGCGGTTGATGGAGTTGAAAAAGCCGTTGATCAGCGCGGTCAGATAATAGATCATGGTGCAGCCCTCCCTCAGTTTAAAACAACCAGAATCACGCCCAGCAGCACCAGCGCGTATCCCGGCAGCTGCTGTCTGCGGATGCGCGTGACCGGCATACCGAACAGGCCGAACCGGTCGATGAGCGCGGAGGAGACAAGCTGTCCGGCGGTCGAAAGCGCCATAAACGCGCTCGCGCCGACATGCAGCGTGCACCAGCTGGACGACGCGACGATGGCAATACCCATCACGCCGACGAGATACACATACCACGGCGCGCCTGCAAACCGCAGTGTTTGCCGCTTTGCCAGCAGATACGCAAACAGCAGAACGAGCGCGATCGCGTGCACAAAAAAGCAGATGCCGAACAGGCTGAAATAATTGCCCATCTGACCGTTGAGCGAAACCATGATGCCCTGTAAAATACCGGCCAGAAGCAGCAGTCCGAGATACAGCAGAAAAATCCCTTCTTCCTTATCGATCTGCGCGTATCTTACCACGGAACCGCCGCATTTTCCAGCCCTGTTTTCTGCCTTGACAGGCTGAATGCACACAGATATAATCACTGCATCAGGAAAACAGGAGGCGGAACGCCGTGGCGACAACAAGGAACTATCTGGATTTTGTCTGTACGCAGCTTGAAGAAATCTGGGGCATCGACTATAAGCGGATGTTCGGCGAATATCAGATTTACGTCAACGACAAGCCCGTCCTGCTGGTCTGCGACAACACGGTATTCGTCAAAAATCACCCGGCGCTTGCGCATCTGCTGGCCGAAGCGCCGGAGGGTCTTCCGTATCCGGGCGCGAAGCCGCAGAAAATTCTGGACGTGGAAAACCGCGCGCTGACTGCGCAGGTCATAGAAATCTTGGAGCGCGTCACGCCCATTTCCAAACGCCGCGTACAGAAGACCTACGGCGCGCTTTGATGGAAATCCATAATCTGTATACTTTGGACGCGCGGGTGATTGCAATTTCTTCGCAAATGCGTTAAAATCAATTCCATTCCAAGCTGGAGCATGGTTTATGATGAAAAAAACAAAGCTTATCCGCAGCTGCGTCATGGCACTTTTTGTGCTTGTGGCGCTGCTGCTGGTCTATCTTGTGGTGAGGCAGACAATGCCGGATATCATTCCGCTGCTGCGCAGCGGCGATGAGCAGGCGCTGGAAGCGTACCTGAGCCGCGACATGTCGTTCACCGGTATTCTATACATGGCGCTTTTGCAGATGGTGCAGGTCTGGTCCATCGTCATTTCCGGCGTGATCGTCAATGTGGCCGCCGGCGTCGTCTATGGCGTCTGGCGCGCATTTGCAATCTGCCTGATTTCCTCTTCGCTTGCACATGGAATCAGCTTTACACTTTACCAGCGGCTGGGAAAGTATCTCGATAAATTCCTGCCGGACAACGGCTCGGACAAGCTCGATATCGTCGCAAAGTCCGAGCATCCGGCCTATATGGTCGTGACGCTCTGCTTCCTGCCGCTTATCCCGAATGGCTTTATCTCCATCGCAGCCAGCCGCTCCCGGCTGAAGCCATGGGAGTTTACGCTTGCCATGTTTTTTGGCAGCGCATTCAGCACGTTTGTCTACTGCTGGCTGGGCAGCAATCTTGTCCATGGAGACTGGCTCGGCTCCGCCGTGCTCGTCGTGCTGATGCTGAGCATTGCATTTTTGCTGTGGAAATACCAGAAGCAGGTGCTGCATCTGGTCGGACAGTTCGTGGAAAAAAGGAAGTACAGAAATGGAACCAAAACCGCTGATCTTTCGGAAAGCCGCCGCGTCTGATCTTGACGCTATAACGGCAATCTATGATAAGATCCACGCACAGGAGGACGCGGGCCGCGTGACTATTGGTTGGGTCACGGGCGTGTACCCCACGCGATTTGACGCAGAACAGGCGGCTGCCCGGAATGAGTTGTACGTCTGCGAGACGGAAGGCCGCGTCGCGGCGTCCGGGATTCTCAACCAGAGACAGGTGAATGTCTACGCGGATGGACATTGGGCCTATCCAGCGGAGGACAGCACCGTGTTCGTCCTGCACACGCTGACCGTCGATCCCGAACTATCCGGTCGGGGCATCGGCCGTGCGTTCGTGCAATTCTATGAGGATACTGCAAGAGAACGGGGCTGCGCGGTACTGCGAATGGACACCAACGCAAAAAACGCCGCTGCGCGGCGTTTATATGCACATCTCGGCTATCGGGAAGCGGATATCGTGCCGTGCGCGTTCAACAGCATCCCGAATGTCCGGCTCGTGCTGCTCGAAAAGAAACTATAAAATTCTAATATGGAGGGCTGCGGAAATGGCAAGACCTGCATGGACAGCACAATGCACAGACAGGAAGCTGGTAGGAGAACTGTTACCGGTCCGGCGGCGGGAGAGCCACAAGGGCGATTACGGCAGAGTCCTTCTGCTCTGCGGCTCCGAGGGGTTGACCGGCGCGGCGCGGCTTGCAGCAAAGGCGGCGCTCCGCGCGGGAAGCGGTCTTGTATATCTCGGCGTGCCAGAAAAAATCTACCCGATTATTGCTGCGGGTGCGGGAAGCGAGATTGTCTTCCCGCTTCCGTGCGACGAGGCAGGACGGCTCTGCATGGCCTCGCTGCCTGCAATCACGGAAAGGCTTTCCGAAATGGACGCTGTGCTGCTCGGCCCCGGCCTTGGCCGCTCAGAAGAACTGAAACGGCTAGTGCAGGCGCTTCTTTCCATCTGCCGTGTGCCGCTCGTTCTGGATGCGGACGGCATAAACGCGGTCGCAGCGCATATAGATGTGTTGCGCGGATGTGCCTGTCCGGTTGTGCTCACGCCGCATGACGGTGAGTTTCTGCGGCTGGGCGGCGACCCCAAAGCAGCCGACCGGACGCAGGAGGCGATGCGCCTCGCAAACCGGACGCATGCCGTCCTTCTGCTCAAGGGCAGCCGGACAGTCATCACCGATGGCCTGAATATTTATGTAAACCATACAGGGAACCCAGGCCTTGCGACCGGGGGCAGCGGCGATGTTCTGGCCGGGATGATCGTGTCGCTTCTAGGCCAGCATATCATGCCACTGGAGGCAGCTGCCGCAGCTGCATGGCTACACGGCGCTGCTGCTGATCTCGCGGCAGAGAAACTGGGGGAGTATGGCATGGTGCCGGAGGATCTGCTGTTGCGCATTCCGCGACTTCTGCCATAAGGGTGATATTTGTTGCGAAAAAAACTGGCACTTCTTCTCTGCGCATTTCCCATACTGCTGTCTGCCTGCTCGGCTAAAAGCCCTGCCCAGCCGCCGCTGACGTTCCGCACGGCACTTTTGCAGGCAGGCGGCTGCACGTTCACTGCTGCCATCACAGCGGATTACGGCGAAACTGCTGCATCGTTCACGCTGGACTGTGCTTTCTCGCCCGAAACAGGTGCTTCCGTGACCGTGACAGAACCGGAGTCGATCGCGGGCATTCAGGCGCAGGTCAAGAATACTGCGGCGTCCGTTTCCTATGACGGGATGCAGCTTGGCCTTGGTTCGCTTGCAAATGGAAATCTTGCGCCGCTGGCAGCGCCCTATGTGCTGGGGCAGTGCTGGGCAGGGGAGTACATTGACTCGACCGGAACGGAGGACGGTCTTCTGCGGACGACCTACCGGATGGGCTACGAGGAAAAGGAACTTGTCGTTGACACATGGTTTTCGCAGGAGCCGCTTACACCTGTCCGCGCGGAGATCAGCTTTGAAGGGCGGATGGTCCTGCGCACAGATATTTCTGCATTTTCAATGCGCCAGCCGACGCAATTAACAGAGGAATAGATATGAAGACACTCAAAAGAACATGGGCGGACATCTCGCTCGACAATCTGGAATATAACTACCGCTCGATTCGGGCACATCTGCCGTCCGGCACGCGCTTTCTCGGCGTGATGAAGGCCGATGCCTACGGCCACGGGGCCGTGCCGGTCAGCCGAGCGCTGGCCGATCTCGGCGCGGAGTATCTGGCCGTTTCCAATCTGGAGGAGGCCGTACAGATTCGGCGCGGCGAGGTGCGCCTGCCAATCCTGATACTTGGCTACACGCCTGCGGAGTTTGCGGCGAATATGATCTTCCTTGATATTACGCAGGAGGTGCATTCGCTTGCTTACGCGCAGGAACTGAACGAAGCGCTGGCGGGGACGAATTATATTCTGAATGTCCATCTCAAGCTTGATACCGGCATGACGCGCATCGGCTTCTTTGCCTATGACAACGACCGAACGCTGGACGAACTGAAGCAGGTCGCGGCGCTGACGCATCTGCACATTGAGGGCGTTTTCATGCACTTCTGCGTCGCTGACAGCCGGGCAGAGGAAGACGTTTCGTTTACAAGACTGCAATACAAGCGCTTCATGGACATGCTCAGCGCCATGGAGGGGGCCGGAATCAAGCCGGAGATCCGCCACTGCTGCAACTCCGGCGCGACGATCCTGTACCCGGAGTTTGCGCTCGATATGGTGCGCCCCTGCATCATCACCT
>OODJ01001064.1_pt1 | contig 23489 bp, 18 predicted proteins | sample 1671611 | NCBI WGS metagenome assembly OODJ01 (sample SAMN06348174, study PRJEB24527) | human gut metagenome | biome: human gut; feature: ankylosing spondylitis patient; material: feces | host: Homo sapiens | place: China | collected 2015-10 | reverse complement strand
GGAGCTTTAATTATGAAAGTAAAATATTACAGAAAAAAACCAGTAATGATAGAAGCTATACAGCTAAAAAAGAATGATGAAAGTATAAAAGCTTGTTTAAAATTTTTAGGTTCAACTTATAAAAAAGATTTAGATATAAGTGATGAATTAGAGTCAATATATATGGGAAATGGTATAAATATAAATACTCTTGAAGGTGTTCATCACGCTTCATTTGGCGATTACATTATCAAGGGTATAAAAGGGGAATTTTATCCATGTAAACCAGATATTTTTGAAAAGACTTACGAAGTAGTTTAGGAGTTGATAAAATGGATAATTTTGATTTACAGCTATTTGCTGAAGATGTTGGCGGAGTAGAACCTGCTACTAGTGATAATGGCAGTGGTCAAGGTGGCACTGAACCTAATACTACAATTCTTGGCGGTATTGGCACACAGACAAATCAAGACCCAGTACAGCCACCAACATCAAAAACAGATGATAAAGATGATAATACGCAAGGGGCTACTGTACCTGAACAATACGACTTCACAAGTATTATTCCTGAAGGTGCAATGCTTGATGAAACAGTTAGCAATAATTTTGCCGAGATTGCTAGAAGTTGCAATCTAACGCAAGAGCAGGCTAATAAAATCGGTAGTTTTGGTATTGAGTATGCCCAGCAAGTAGCTCAACAAATTCAAGCACAACATGAACAAACTATACAAGGTTGGGCAGAACAAGCCAAGCAAGAACTTGGCGGACAATATCAAGAGTATTTATCTAGTGCAGGTAAAGCAATCGAAGCACTGACAAGAGTAAACCCACAGACTAATCAAGCACCAATTCCAAACCTTATGAATTTCTTAAATGAAACAGGTGTAGGAAATCGTATCGAAGCTATACAGATATTAGCCTATATGGGAAATCTAGTCGGTGAAGATACTCCAAGAGTAGAAGGTACTGGCGGAGTAGGAGGAAAAACAAATTTATATCCAAATACAAATTGGAATAATTATAAATAGGAGTGATAAAAAATGGCAGTATTAGGAACAGAAGCATTAACGCTTTCAGATTATAGAAAACGAATAAATCAAGATGGAAATGTTGCAGATATCATTGAAGCTTTAGAGGGTGTAAATCCTATCATAGATGATGCCGTTTGGATAGAAGGAAACTTAAAAACAGGTAATAGAACAACTATTCGTGCAACCTTACCAACACCAAGTGAGAGATTGATTAATCATGGTATAAAAAATTCTAAATCTACAACTAGACAAGTAGATGATACTTGTATCATTTTAGAAGACCGTTCTGAAATTGATGTGCAACTTATTGAATTAGCTAAAGATAAACAAGCTTTTAGACATAGTGAAGATAGAGCATATGTACAAGGCTTCGCAAACGCAGTAGCTAAGAATATATTTTATGGAGATACTGAAAGTAATCCATTTCAGTTTAATGGTTTTTCTGCTCGATACAATATTTGTGGCGGTGATAAAAATACAGCAGGATATCAAACTATTTCTGCTGGTTCACCTGGCTCTAACACAAATACAAGTATCTATATTGTAGGTTGGGGGCAACGCAATACAGTAGGTATTTATCCTCAAGGTTCTAATGCAGGATTGAGTCAGAGAGATTTAGGCGAACAAGACGCAACAGATAATGAAGGCGGTAAATATAGAGTACTTTCAACTTTATTTACATGGAAATGTGGTTTATCTGTTCAAGACATTCGCTCTAATGCACTTTTACGAAATATTGATGTATCAAAACTTGGTTCTTTAACAAGTGCACAATCTCTTGAGTTTATGAAAAAACTTACACAAGCTAAAAATACTATTCGTCAATTAGATAATAAGAAAATTAAATATTGTATGTATGTATCTGATACAGTGTATAACTTTATGGAAAATTATCAACTTGATAAGAATAATATTCACATTACAGTAAGAGAATTTATGGACCAACCACCGATTATGTATTTTAGAGGAATACCAGTTAAAAAATGTGATGCTATCTCGGAAAAAGAAGCAGGAGTAGCTACGGCATAAAGGAGTGATAAAAATGATTTTTGATGGTGAGAATTTATTTTTTAAAGAAAAAGCATTATCTAATTCTGCTTTAGAATCAGATGTTATTAGTTATGGTACAGGCGAAGCAGGAGAGCCACCATGGGTGGTATTTATGACATCAAATGCGAGTGGTGGCAGTAGCTTGTCTACTGTTATTGAAACAAGCGATAAACCAGATATGTCTAGCCCTACAGAGCTTGGAACATTCACAGGAACATCTTTTAAAGTGAAATTACCAAAAGGAAATAAAGGATATTTAAGACTTAAATCTACTTGTGATTATACAAGTGGTACAGTAACAGCAGGCTTAGTATTAGATGTAGATACAGCATGGTAAAGGAAAATGAACAATACAGATATATGTAATCTGGCACTTAGTTATTTAGGCAATCAAGGCATATTAAGTATCAATGATAATACGCAGACAGCTAGACTTTGCAAGACACATTATGAACATTGCAGACGAATTGTTTTACGCAGTTATACATGGGGATTTGCAAAAAAAGTTGAGCAGTTGGCACAGGTTGATGAAAAGGTAGCAGGCTGGGGATATGTATACGCATATCCTCAAAAATGCTTAGGAATAAGATTTATATTTCCTGAAGAACTAGCAAGAGTGAAGTCTGCAAAAAGAAGTGAATTTGAAACTGTATGCCTTAGTGATGATACACAGGGCATAGCTACAGATGTACAAAATGCATGGTGTGAATATACATATGATTTGACCAATGCAGAAAGATTTAGCGAAGAATTCATTGAAGCACTAGCAAGGCTCTTGGCAAGTCATATGGCTATAGAGCTTACAGGAAATACAAATATACAGGCTAATAATTATCAGCTGTATCAAGCTGCTTTGAATTCGGCAAAACTTGCAGTAGCACAGGAAGTACAGCAAAAACCTAGATGGCCACTAAAATATGCTAATGCTAGATTTTCAGATTAATGAGGTGAAATAATGGCAGGACCTAATAATTTTTATGTAATACAGCCAAATTGTGCTGGCGGTGAAATTAGTCAAGACGTTGCAAGTAGAATAGATTTAGATAAATATTCTATGGCATTACTACAAGCAGAAAATGCAGTAGTACGTCCTTATGGTTCTGTACAAAAGCGAACTGGAACGATTTTTTGTGGAGAAACTAAGTATGCCGACAAAAAATCTATTCTAGTTCGCTTTGATTTTACTGTAGAGCTTTCCTATATGTTAGAAATTGGCTACAAATATATTCGCATATGGAAAGGCAATACATACTTGAATAAGGAACTTGCAACGCCATTTGAAGAAGCAGATTTGCCAAATTTAAGATTTGTACAATCTGTAGATGTAGTTTATATCACCAGTGGAAAATATCCAGTTAAAAAGCTTATGCGATATGCAGAAGATGATTGGCGAATTGAAGATATGGAATTTTACCCACCTGCTTTTGGTGATTTAAATAAAGATGAAGATAATTACCTTACACCGTCAGGCACAACAGGAACGATAACCATAACAGCTACTAAAGATACTTTTACACAAGATATGGTAGGCGACTGGATAAAAATAGAACAACGCATCACAGGTAAGACAGTAACGCAAAAAACAACAGGTACATCAGGAAATATTGCCGTTGGTGATACCTGGAAAGTAATTACTCATGGGACATGGACTGGTAGCGTTACTATAGAAAAATCTATAGATAATGGTACTACATGGCTACAAGAAAGACAGTATACAAGCAGTGATGATTACAATCCAACAGAAAGTGGAAGCGTAGAAGAATACTGCTTAATGAGATTGGTCTTAAATATAACGAGTGGAAGCTGTACAGCAGATTTATCTAGCTATCCATATACACATACTGGATATGCAAAAATAACGGAATATACAAATGCTAAGCAGGTAAAAGCACAGGTACAAGATAGTATAAGTGTTTTAGGCTCTACTGAAAAAACAATTGATTGGTATTTATCTGCATGGAGCAAACAAAATGGATATCCAATGTGTTGTATGTTTTTTCAAGATAGATTAGTATTTGCAGGCTCTACAGCTAAGCCTTCACGTATTTGGCTTAGTAAGACAGGAGATTATGGAAACTTTTCTGTAAATAAAGAAGCAGGAACTGTAACAGATGATAGTGCCATAACAGCAGATTTGATTAACCTTAAAGCATATACCATAAAGCATGTAGACGCAGGTAATGATTTGATGGTAATGACGGAAGGCAATGAGTGGAGTATATCTGGTGGTGAAACAGTAACACCGACTAACATCACCCCACGCAATCAGCAAAACTATGGCTGTAATGATACTATTCCTGTGCGTGTGAGCAATAGAATTGTTTATGTACAAAGACGAGGTAGCATAATTCGAGATATGGGATATAGCTACGATACAGATAGCTATATTGGCATGGATTTAACGCTACTTGCAAAACATCTTATCCGTAACCACGAGATAAGCTACAGCACTTTTACACAAGAGCCTGATAGCGTGCTGTACTTCGTGCGAGATGATGGAGTTTTAATTTGCTTAACTTATGTACCTGACCAAAAAGTATACGCATGGTGGCATATAGTAACAGATGGAAAAATAGAAGCGATAACATCTACAGCACAGGCAAATAATGATGTTATCTATGCAGTAATCAATCGCACTATAAATGGGCAGACAAAAAGATATATAGAGCAATTTGTCGTGGAAAATAACAGCACATATCAACAGGACCACATCATGACAGATTGCACAAAGATATATTCTTTTGAAGCAGCAACAACTGAACTTACTGGACTTGAATATCTTGAAGGAAAAGAAGTCTATGTAATGTCTGATGGTTATTTGCTAGATAAAATGACTGTAGCTGAAGGTAAATTAAATTTACTAAAAGAAACTAAAAATGCTTATGTAGGACTACCTTATACTATGATAATTGAACAGCCTAATTTTGATATGACAACGCAAGATACAGGCACAATGCAGGCAAGAAAAAAAGCAGTGCAAAAATGTATCTTACGTTTACAAAATTCTTATGGTGGCTATGTAGGAGCAAATAAAGATTGTTTAGATAATATACGATATGACAATGAGTACATGCAAATAGATGATGAAAGCAAAATACTTTATAGCGGAGATTTAGAAATCCCAATTCGTGGCGGATTTAATAATGAAGGAAGAATATATATAAAACACGATACACCATATTCTTTTAGTGTATCGGCAATAATAAGGAGTGTTACCCTTGGCAGTAGTCAATAATTTTAATTTTTTAAGATGTAAAAAACATGAAGAAAGTTTTTTAAATGAGTTTTTAAAAGATATAAGAAAAGCAGATATTGAAGAAATATCTGCTTTTACAAATGATATTCGTAAGGAATTGGAAGAAAGTATACAAAATAGTAATGTCGCTATAAAAGTATTGAGTAAAGATAATAAACCATTATGTATCTATGGTGTAACAAAAATCAAAGGTATTGAAGGTCATATGATATGGTGCGTAGGTACAAATGAAATGATGAAATACAAGAAAAGTTTTGTGAAGATGAGTAAACATATATCAGGCAATTGGAAAAAACAATATGGAACAATGTACAACTGTGTATCTGTAGATAATAAAAAAGCTATTGCATGGCTAAAATATCTAGGTGCTAATTTTTCTGAACCATTCCCAATAAGTGGCACTGGTAAAAATTTCATGAATTTTGTCTTATAAAAATGAAAAGACCGACAAGTAAAACTTATCGGTCAGAGCAGTGGAAGTAAACACTATTTATTTTTCATCTCGATTATATGTGAACAAAATAAAAAAATCAATAGCAAAAATAAAAAATAAGGAAGTGATTTTATGTGTAGTGTAATGGCAGGACTTACAGCTCTTGGTGGATATTTTAGCTATAGACAAAATAGGCAAATGGCAGACGCACAAGCACAAGCTTATAATGCACAAGCACAAGCAGCTGAACAAAATGCAAGAGTAGAAGCTAGAAAACAAGAGCAGATTGCAGATAATTATGCTCAAGAAGCTAGACGATTAAGAGCAAGACAGCGTCTAGCTGAAGGAGCACAAAGAGCCCAAACAGGTGCATCAGGTTTAGATTTTAGCGGAAGCTCTATGGATATATTATCTAGCGGACTAGAAGCATACAATCAAGACCAAGTTAATTTATTGAATAATCAAAGAAATGATAATTATGCAAGCCGTGTAGCACAGACGAACTATCTAAATCAGGCAAACGCTATGCGAACAGCAGCTTCAAATGTAAAAAGCCAAGCAAAAAGTTCATGGCTTCCGACACTTTTGGGGACTGCTGCTAGTATCTATGGCATAGAACAACCATGGAAAAAAGCAAGTAGTGGCAGTAATGCTGTAGGAGCTATTACCAGTGCAGGAACGAACATGGCGATAAATTATTATACTGGTAAATCAAATACAGCTGGTGCAGGAACAAACATGGCTATAGATTATTATTCTGGTGCAAATCAAACAGGCATGACACCACAAACAAGTGCAACAGTAAATTATTATAGCGGTAATAATGGCTGGGCATACAATAATACAGCCTTTAACAATAAGAAAAATAAATTATTCAATCAAAATCTTAATGTAATGGGGTGGTAAAAAATGAAGATAACGACATATCGTCAAGTCGTAAATCCTAGTGTGATTAGTGGGCCATCAAGACAAGTAACTACAGATATAAATGCTTATGGCGGTAAGGGTAATAATTATGGTGATATGGCTTCTGCACTAGGACAGGTAAACAAAGTCTTAGCACAACAGCGTGATGATGAAGATGCTACAGCAGTATTAGATGCTAAAAATAAAATCATATCTAGCCTGACAGACCAACTATATAATTCAGAAAATGGCTTGCTTACTACAGGAGTAGGGCAAAATGCACAAGGATTAACGGATAGAGTAAATCAAGCGATACAGAAAACTACAGATGAAGTAATCAAAATGCAAAATCCTAGAGTGGCTTATCGCTTGAAAAATAGCATAACGGATAATATAAATAACTTTCAAAGAATTGCTATGGGGCAGGAACGAGAACAAAAAGAAGCCACAGATAATGCAAATTGGGACGCACTACTCTCTAATAAAGCGATATTAGCAGGCAACACCTATAGCGTACAAAATATGGTAACAAATATCATACGTGATACAGAAAGAGATTTAATCACTAGAGGAAAAACTAAAGGCTGGACAGGAGCTATCTTTGAAGCTAATAGACAAAAGATGATAACGCAAATAGTAGCAAGTGCAGTGCAATCAGCCCTAAATGATAATGCTGATGATAGAGCTTTGGAGATTGCCAATAATTATAGAAAAGATATGGACCAAGGAACATATGGCAAGCTTGTAAATAGCATTAAAAAGAAAAAAGAAGTAAATGATATGTACATTGAAGCAGATAATCTGATTGTACGAGATAAAGACGGAAATATAGATTTAGAAGCTAGTAGAAAGAATGTAGAAAATAAATATGGTAGAAATGCAGTACGTTATGAAAATGACGCACCATATGACCATTTATATGATTTAGCTTTGAGAGTAACAAAGATAACTGGCGGTAATCCAGATTTTATCTATGGACAAATGAGCCTAGAGTCCGACCATGGTAAATCTCGCTATGCTATAGAAGACCATAACTATGCAGGATTAACAAATGGGCCTTTTGCGTCTGATGATGATTTTGTACAAGCCTATGCTGATACCTTAATGCAAGATAGATATAAAGGTTGGCAAAATGCATCTACTGCTACAGAATACGCAAATATTATGTATAATGGCGGATACTTCACAAGTAATCCAAATGAATATGCCGTAAACATTGATGATATCGCCAATAGCCGTAAAAAATCTAGCGGTATAACAAGTGATATGGTAGACGCAGGTGCTAATGCATGGCTAAATCAAACTATGGATAATGGGAAAAATGGCTGTGCTGAATATGTAACAAAAGCAGGCTCTATGTATAGCCCATTCTTAAAACAAGAGTTTGATAAAGGTGTAGTCTATGTACCTACGCTAGTTGAAAATGCTAGAAGTGCTGGAATTCAAGTAACAGACTTTGACGCAAATAATCTTAAAAAAGGCGATTTGATTGTCTACTCTAGCCCATCACAAGGCAGTGATTCTCATGTCGTAATCTATGACGGCAATGGCGGATATTATGGAAATAGTAGCTCAAATAATATCACCATGCATGGCGATAACTACAACATAGAAGGACTGACACCGCAGAGAATTATTAAAACAGGTGTAACAGGTAGACAAGTATCAGGCTACGATATGCAAAAGCAATTAGACATAATGAGCATAATTGAAGGCAAATATAAAGAAGAAACTGCTATAAAAAATCAACAGCGTAATAGTTATCTAACAGGCATAGAAGAAAGCATACGTAGTGGAGCTACTGGAGATTATATTTCTACTAAGCAGATGTTAGATACACAAGCTAATAGTGGAAGCATAACATGGAAAGAACATGACGATTTACTGAAGATTGCTGGCAGTAAATACAATATCAATGTAGCTACAGGACAGGAAAAAGGAACTAGAGGAACTGGAAGCGGTAGAGCGTATAATCCAACAAAAGACCAGCATACTTTAGCTGTAAATCAATTGCGTTTACAAATGGGAGAAGATTTAACAGCAGAGCAGATTATAGCTGGAAATGAAGCAAGTGCAAGACTCATTGAAAATGGATATGATACTGGCGGTGCTGACTTAGACAATCAAGATATTATGAGTGGCATTACTACACTTCTTGATAATGGTTCAACACCAGATGAAATAAAAGAAGCTTTAATTTCTTCTGGTGCGTCAGAGGAAACAGCAAATTATTACATTTCTCTAATAGATAATTCGTATTATGAATAGGAGTAAAATATGGCTTTAGATGTAAATAAATTTAATGATTTAGTAAATCAAAAGGTAGCAGAAAAGCAACAGCCACCTGAAGAAGAAAAATCCATATTTGAACAGATTGGCGAAGTAGTAACAAATCAATCTGATATAAATAGACAAGTAGCCCAAGAGTCTACAGAATTTGCACAGGACGCACTGCAAACAGCAGGGCAAGGGATAGATTTAGTAGTAAATACAGCTAGTGATATCAACAATGCTTATCATAATTTTTTAGATGAGCAAAGAAATATTACTGGAGCATATACTACAGCAAATATTAATCAAGCAAATGAAACAGGCGATTATAGTTTTCAAAATCAAGCTGTAGAAAATTTACAACAGGCAGGGCAAGAACTTATTTATTCACCATTAAAACAAGTAAGCCGTGCCATTGTAAATCGCTATAGCAATGACAATGAAAGCATATTGCAAGATGTAGCACAGGGAATACAAGAGAGCAATGCCTATATAAATTACATGATGACTGATGAGGAAAAACTTCAAAAAGCCATTGAGATTGAAAATGAAACAGGCATAAAAGCCAAAGAGTTTTTAAGTGATACTACTGCATATCGTGAAGCCATTGAGATTTATAACTATGCTAAGAAAAAAAAAGAACTTGGCGGAGATATGAATGATGTATTTGATGAATTTCCAGAATTAAAAAATATAGCTAGTATGGACGCACAATCAGCTGCACTAGCTCTACATGATATTAATAGCGTGAGAGAAACGCAGGGAGTCATAGACTCTTTTAATAAAATGTGGGAGTACGGAAATAAACATCTTGAATATAACAATTTAAATTATAAATTAATGACAGGGCAGGCAACGGAAGAAGATAAGGCTCGTATTGATGAATTAAAAAAACAATTAGAACAAGCACCAAATCTACCTGCATTTTTAGATAATCCATTTGCTGTAATAGCAGGCGGAGTGGCTGGCTCTATGCCAATGATGATACAGTCTATGGGCGAAATGATAGATGATTTTGCTATAGGTGCTAGTGCAGGTATGGTAGCAGGTGCTTTAGCAGGTTCAGCCTTGCCAGGAGCAGGGACTGTAGGCGGTGGCTTAGTAGGTGCAGTCGGTGGTGGTATTGCAAATACAATAAGAGCAAATGCCATAAGACAAGGAGCTATGCAAGGGGCAAGATTTACAGGTGGATATCTAGCAAGATATGGAATGTTTGCAGGTATGGCAAAGCCTGCAACTGGCGGATATTATGCAGAATTCAAAGACTTGAAAGGCGAAGATGGAAAGCCATTACTTTCTGATGAAGCAGCTCAAGATTATGCCGTAGTAGCAGGTGCATTGAATGCTGGTATTGAAATGCTAGATTTTGGCTTAATTAAGGACGCATTTACAGGCAACGTAGCTAAGCAGACTGTAAAAGAAATTATCGCTACAGCACAAAAACAAGCATTAGCTAAAGAAGGTATAAAATCTTTCTTCACTAATAGAGCAAGTGCAATAGCTAAGGTATCTATGGCGGAAAGTGGCGAAGAAGGCTTGCAATCAATATCTGATGATTTGGTACACAATCAAATAATGCAAGATACTGGCGATACTACAAATAGAGTATATACAGCTACAGAGATTGCACAGCGTGCATTGATGAGTGCAGGCGAAGCACTACCAGGAGCTATTGGCTTTGGTGTGATATCTGCTGGAGTAGGTGGCTTCAATGAGTCTTTGGGATTTTCTCGCAATCTAAAAAGATTGATGAGCAATAATGCTAAATTGGAGCAAAGCACTAGACAAACTTTCGCAGGTACATTGATGTTAGAAAGATTACAATCTGCTGTTAGAAATAGCAAATTAAAAAAGACAGCACCAAAGGTACAAGAAAGATTGTTGCGTAGCCAACTGGATAATACAGGTTTTGAAATGGCTTATGTAGATATACCTACAGCACTTGAAAGCCAAACAGGAAAGCAAGACCTTGAAACATTGGCAAAGACAGCAGGATATACGCAGGAAGATTTAAAGACAGCTATTGAAATAGGTGGAACGCTTGCAATTCCTACAGCGAAATTTGCTCAAGCGGAAACTACAAGCGATATCATGCGTGCTGTAACTTTCAATCAAGAAGCTGATCCAATCGGCAAGCTAAGAAAAAATGCTGAAACTATAACAAATGAAATGCAAGATAGTATACAAAAAACAGCAGATAAGCAACGTATGCTGATAGATGCCATAATGCAAGAACAATTTGCAAATGGTACAAAAGAACAGCAGACTATGGCACAGGCTGTAATTTACAATAATGTATCTAATCCAGCTAAAGGTTGGAAACAAGTCCATGATGACCAAATAAATGAAAGAAATAATATTTTGGTGCCTGCAATAGATGCCATAAAAAAGAGCATAGAACAAAATGATACATGGTATAAAGAATTCTATGCTAAACATAACAGAGCCATGACTGATAAAGAAATTGAAGATATGGCTTATAAATTAACTGTAGGAGATGAAACAGCACCATCTATACCGACATGGCAAGCAACAACTCCTGAAGCCGTGCAAGCCTTGGCTGAAAATAAAAATATACTAGATGATATAGATAATAATTTGAAGGTATTAGATGAGATAAAACCACAGCTTAGCAATTTAAATGGTGTAGAAATGAGGTTGGCTGAAGGACTTACTAAAGACGGATATGCAGTATATAATCGCCTATCCAAACAACTTCAAAATGCTGGCGGAAAAGTAAAACGTGCAGGCCGTATGAGTGCTATTTTATTTGCTAGACATGCAGATATAGTAGCAGACATAATGCGAAGACATGGCAATGAAAACTACACAGCCATGACTTATTACAATGAAAGATTTGCTTTAAATATAAATGATGAAGTCAATAAAAATAAAGGTGATATCACTTTATTGAGTAATGGTCAGCGTGTTATCAATCTGTATAAATCTGCTGATGAATCCACTTTTGTACATGAAATGGCACATATGTTTTTAATGGATTTAGATGAGCTTGCTAAGATAGATGAATTATCTAAAAAAGAATTGGATATAGTAAATGATTGGGCAAGTTGGAAAAATGAAAAATCTATTGATGAATATAAAAATGCCCCATGGTACAAAGAATTTAAAGCACGTCATGAAAGTATAATAAATGCTCAAAATGCTGGTGATGTAGCCAAAGTGGAAGAATTAAAAGAAGCGTGGCGACAAGAACGATTTGCAAGGGCATTTGAATTATATTTACAAAAAGGAACTGCACCAAGTAAAGGCTTGAAAGATGTGTTCCGTAAGTTTAAAAAATTCTTGCGTGATATCTATATTGGATTTACTTCTATTGGCGGAGTAGCAAGCCCAAAAGTAGAAGCCATAATGCAACGTATGGTGGCTACAGAAGAAGAAATAAACCAAATGGCATTAGATGATAGATATAGAGATATCACTAAGGCAGGCGGTGAAAAGCTACTTGATGAAACAGAAGAACAAACTTATAAACGTTGGCACAAGGAAGCTACAGAAGAAGCCAAAGAGCATTTGATGAAGATAGTAATGCAAGATTTAAAAGCTGAAGCCAAAGCAAAATTTGATGAACGTGTAGAAAAAGAGCGAGCTTATAAACTAAATGAATTAGAAAATCAACCTGTATATATAGCTCAAGAAGCGTACAAAGAAGCAGGAGATATAAATATAGTTCTTAATTGGTTTGGTAGCGTAGAAGAATATAAACAGGCCCTAAAAAATACTAAGCCTATACAGACTGCACTTGATGAATATATGAAGCAGTATGAAAAAACTTTAGATACTGAACTAATGGAAAGCCATTTATCCGAAGAAAATATCTTGCAGGCTATGGAAGATAGTAAGTATACAAGTAAACTTGTGGCAATGGAAACTAGGATATTTAATGAAAAAGTGAAATTGATAAATAAAATAGGTTCTAAAACGCAAGTTGCTATGCAAGATGTAGAAGATAAATTAAATACCCTTGATGATTACACAGATTTAAAAGTAGATAAAGAAGATGTTAGAGTAAAAAATGTGATGAACGCTTTGAATAAGCTTAGATTTAGCACTAAATGGAATGCCAAAGATTTAGGAAGAATTGAAGCAATGTTTAATAGCAATACAAAAGAAACTTTAGCTGAAGCTTTTAAACAATTTGTAGAAGAAACAAAACAGAAAAAGATAAATCGTGAAGCCATAGAAAAAGCCCATGAAGGTAAATTAAAAATGTTCAAGGAAATGGCAGAGCGTGCTTTGGACGGCAAAACCATTTTTGAAGCTTGTAATGTAGCTCTTTATCGTAAAAATGAAAGTATGCATGCACGCAGAGTAAAACAAGCTGTAAAGGCTAGTAACTGGGAGCGTGCCATGAAAGAAAAAGAAGCACAGTATATTTCTGCTGCTATGGCTCAAAAGGCATTGAAAAATAAATTGTATATACAAAAGAAAATAGAGAAGGTGAATAAACAGCTAAAAGTACGTTCCATAAAATTACCAGCACAAGAACGATACTGGCATAAACATTTAGCTTATATTTTAGGTATCACAAATAAAGATGCTAATCCACCTGTAGACGGAATAACACCACTTGCAGATTTATTCAAAGGCTTACAAGATAGCTTGGATTTAGAATATACTCCAACAGATATATTGGAGATAACAAGCCGTAGTGATTTCAGCGGTTATCAATCTATGACTATAGCCCAATTCGAGGACGCAGTGGAAGCACTAGATATCTTATATACAACAGGTAGAGATAAATTCAAGTTAAAAACTATACAGGGGAAATCTATAGCTGAAGCAGTAGAAGAAATAATCAGTGATAGTGTTGAAAATAAACAAGATATAAATAATATAAAAAGAAAATTAGAAGAAAGTATTAGAAGTATAAAAAATCAAGAGAAAATTATAATTGATAATAATTTTGAATGGAAAAGTGAAAAAGACCTTGAAAAATATAAAAATACGTTGTCTTATGAAAAATTAAAAGAAATACAAGGTGAAATTCTAAAAGAAAATAATCCTGAAAAATTAAAAAAATTGAAAGAACAATGGAAACAATTAACTTTAGAACAAGCTTTCGAGTTATATATAAATAAAGATGTTATATTTGACGAAAGTTTAAAAAATATTTTTTCTAAGTTAAGAAATAATATTGGTGTTGATAGAGTAAAACAATTAAAGATAAATCCAGATAAAGGCGGTCTTGGGTATAACGATTTAGTGGATAAGATACCACTTATTGGGGACGCTATGGCTCGTGGCGGTGCAAAATATTTAAGTTCAATGATGAAACCAGAAGAAATAATAAATATTTTGGGAACAAAAGCTCATAAATATCTGTATGAAACATATGAGCGAGCATCTAATCTTGAAGCTGAAATGATGACCAAAAACGTATATAAGATAAAAGAAATCTTAAAAGATTATAGCCATAGTGAAAAATTATCATGGAAGAAACAGCAGTATAAATTAGAATTTGAAGATGGTACAGTAGAAAATCTATCAAAAGAAAATATTATCTGTATGGCTCTAAACCTAGGTAATGATATAAATAGAAGCCGTCTTGCTGTAGGATTTGGCTTGACAGAAGAATATCTTAAAGAATTTGTAGAAAAGCATATGACCAAAAAGGATTGGCAAATGGTACAAGATATATGGAATCATTTACATTCTTTCTGGAAAGATACAGTAAGGGTAGAGCAAGAATTAAATGGCGTAACACTAAAACCGCAACAGCCAACACCATTTGATGTGAAGTTACCTGATGGTGAGATATTGCATTTAGAAGGTGGTTATTATCCTATAGTAGCTAATCCACTAAAAAGCAATAGAGCCAATGAACAAGAGGTAAATGAAGCGGTAAGACGTACCATGAGCGGTGCACAAGTATTAGGCACTGGCAGGGGATTTACAAAGGCACGTTCACAGGCAAACATTGATAGAGCATTGCTTTTAGAATTTAGTGTAATACCCGACCATTTATCAAATGTAATCCACAATATAACGCATAGAATACCAGCAAGAGATGTTTATAGATTAGTAAAAAATAAACAATTTGAAGAATATGTAAATAGAACTATGGGTAAAGAAATATACCAGGTATTAGATGAATGGGCAGTGGATAATTGGCGAGTGATACCAGAAGCTAGTAATAATAAAACAGTGCAGAAAGTGTCTAAAATGCTTAGCTATTTAAGAACAAATTCCACACTTGCAATAATGGGATATAGACTTTATCCAATAATTGAAAATATGACCAACATTGCACCAATGATGGATAAATTAGGTGCTATGAAATCTTTAGTAGCAATAGCAGATTACTATACAAATATAAGTAAATATCAAGAAGTGTTGCATAAATCAATCTTTATGAAGAATAGGCTAAATCACATGGACAGGGATATAAAATACATTCCTGGATTGTTTGATGAAGATAGATTAGTAACAGGATTTTTAAAAGAACATGCATACACACTTATGACCTATAGTGATTTGATGTTTTCTGCTCCGTTATGGTGTAGAAGCTATAAAGATGCCTACGCTAAAAAACTTGATGAGGTAAAAAAAGAAAATGAAGCTAATGTAGAAAAATTGCAAAATGCACAAGCTAAGGTATCTACAATCAGAGCTAGAATAATGGACCTGCAACAAAATGCACTGAAATCAAATTTTGATGTGCAAGGTACAAATATAAATCAAGTGGGGGATTTTAAAACTTTTGTAAATACAAGAGAAGAATTAAACCAGTTACAAAAAGATTTATATATGGCGGAAGTAGAGCTAGATAATGCGAGTGAGCTTAGATTCTTAACAGATAAAGAAATCTTGGCTGAAGCTGAAAGTCGATCCATTGCTGAAGCTGATAAATCTATCCGTGAAGTATTCGGAAGTGGGCAGACAAAAGATTTAGCATCTATCCAAAAAGGTGGAGAATTGCTGAAATTATTTACACCTTTTTACACTTTCTTTAATACGCAGGCTAATGCTATCTTGCAAGCTTACTATAAAGGAAAATTCATGAAGCCGACTACAATGGCTGAAAATATTACAAGGTGGCTACCTGTGGCAAGGTCTTTTCTATATCGTATTGTGCTTACTTCTGCTCTATCCACTATGCTACGTATGGCACTGCTCGGTGATGGAAGTGATGATAAGCATAAATATGAAAAGGTGAAAAATGCAGAGGGTACAGAAGAAAAAATAGAGATACCTGCAATGCAAAGATTTTTGACACAGTTTGGCAAAAATACTTTATCCACTATGGCTGGCACTATGTGGGGTGTACGAGATATAGCAAGCTTTTTCATTAATGAAAGTTTTGAAGGTACAGATTATGGTAGAGGTATTGGCTTTTCTAATGTGGCACTTGCTGGCGGTGAAAAAATAACTGCACTATATAAATTGCTAGATAAAAAGGCAGAAAAAGATTTGGAAATAGCAGATAAGGAAGCTAAATGGCAAGCTGAATACATGAAGGCAGGGGCAAAGAAAAGAAAGACCATGCTTGAAGACAAACAGTACCAAAAGCCACCAAAACGCATAACTTATGCAGATATAGCAAAAGCTTCAGGGGAAATTGGTACAACATTTTTTGCAGCTAGAACAGGTATAACAAGTACCATGGCAAATAGTGTCTTCACCACTATGCAATATATAGCTGATGGTGATGGTCGATATGATACGAACCTTAAAAATATTATTTGGTCTGCACTCTTTAATAAAAAGCCAGTAGAAAGAGTGATACCAGAAAAACCGAAACAACCAAAGAAAAAGGGGAAATCTAAGAACGTAAGGAGATATTAAAGATGATACAAGACCAAACAACAAAGGTTATCTATGTAGGGAATGGGCAGACAACCCATTTCCCATTCAAATTCAAATATAACGATAAAGCACATATTCATGTAGCTATTTATGATATAGATACACAAGTACAAACAGAACTCACCAAAGATTTTTTTGTAGATAGTGAGAAAAACGAAGTAATTTATCCTGGATATCAAAGCGGACAAGAACCACCAGAAGCACAGATACCACCAGTACTACAAGCAAATCAAAAGCTAGTAATCTATAGACAAACACCACTAACACAAGAAATAGATTTTGGCTCTAAATATCCACTGCCTTTCGTAGAAAATGGAACAGATAAAAATACCATGATATCCCAAGAGATGAAAGAAGCCCTTGAACGTTCTGTAAAAGTAGATATGGGCAGTGAAGTAAAACCAGATGAACTACTGACTGATATAAAACAAAATGTAGCAGACGCTAACCAATCTGCACAAAATGCACAACAATCAGCAGATGAAGCACAAGAGTATGCACAAAATGCCAATGCTAACGCTCAATCTATAAATATACGAACATTCCCAAACGTAGAAACCATGAAACAAGCCAACAACCTAAAAGCAGGCAGCTTAATAAAAACACAAGGTTTCTATCAACCAGGTGATGGTGGCGGTGCTGATTATGTAATAGTAGATGATATAGGCGAAGATGAAGTTGATGAGGCTAGTATAATAACCTTACAAAAAGGATTATTTGCAAAGTTATTAGTACAAGATTATGTTAATGTAAAACAGTTTGGTGCTAAAGGTGATGATAAAACAGATGATACAGAAGCTATACAAAAATCTTTTAATTTAGTAAGTAAATATGGTGCAAAATTAATTTTCCCTAAAGCTATTTATAGTGTAAGTAAAGTAACTTATAATGCTACAGTTACAAGCGGAAATCCAGCAAACATTGAGTTTAATTTTGCTACATTAAGAGCAAACACAGAGAATGAGTATGTATTTGAAGTTAATTCAGATAACTTTGATGGTACTAATAAACAGTTTAGGGGTGGGAGGATAAATAACCTAAAGGTAGATTGTAATAATTTATCATCTTTAGGTGTATTAGTAACAAGAGCTACAAATTATACGATAGATACATTGAACATAATAAATGTAAAAGATACAGGATATAAACATATTAGCGGAAGTGCAGTAACACTACAAAATGCTTATGCAAGTGGATATTCTCCTAATATATATACAAAAGGATTTTTAGTGCATGGAGATAGTATATATAGGAATATCGGAACAGATAATATAACTGTAGGTGTAGAAGAAGTAACACAAGGTAGTAGAATAGATATTCAAAATTTACATTGTTATTATGCTACTATCCCTAGCAATCCTGAAATATTTAAAAAATCTTGTTGTATAAAAGCTTATAAAAATTCAAATATCTTAGCTAGTCAAGTAATTGCTGATGGTATAAATTCTTTATTTTATTTAGCAGATAGCAATATTGCTGTAACTGGTAGTAACCTAGATATTCATAATGCTATAAGTCCTACAACATATCCATCTTATGCAGATGAATATACAACACAATATTTATTTAAGTATGACGAAAGTGCTAATTTAGATAATACAGATAAGCAGAATGTATATAATTTGATTTATTACTGTTTTACAGGAATAACAGATACTCAAAAATTATCTAATATTGGTGATAAATTTAAAGGTACTGTTTGTGGTTTATCTCTAAAAGTAGATAATGTTAATTTACAGATGTCTATACCTTATAGCTGTAATACAGGGGTTACATCATCAAAATATAAAGTGCTTAATACAGACTTTACGAATACTAATGAATTAACGTTAACACAAAGTAACATATCAGAAAATAATCAATACATCAATGCTTCTAAAGCAGTTGGAGTAAAATTTAAAAATATGTTTAATAATTCAGTGCCTAATAGTAAATTTCTTTATTATAGAAAGCTTATATCAGGTAGTGAAGCCACATATATACACATTAATACTGAATATGATGTTAGTGTCTTAGATGATATATTAAGTAATTATATATACATCTTTTCAACATTTTATTCGGAGAGTAATTCTCATATGTCTTTAAGTATTTATTTAAAAAATTCTGATGACACAAACTCTACTATGATTTCTAGTGGTAGTACCTACTTTATACAAGGAAATACAGTTAAAACATGGGTGTTTCCTATAGCACTAAATAAAGATACAATTTTTTCATGGTTACAAAGTCATAGTGATAAAGGGATAAAAGTTAGGTTTGAGTTCAACTTTGAAGTTCCTATGAGTAGTAATGTGTATATAAAAAACTTTGGATTTTATACTGCTAATAGTCCATATTATGCAGTACCAAATATTTAAGGAGTAATAAATGTTTAAGAAAATACTAATATTAACAATTCTATTAATATCTTTATCTGTACCATGTTTTGCTAATAGCCTGCATGACATACAAGACAGTATCGGTACAGATAAATTTGCTCATTTTGGTGTTGGCTATGTAATATCTAATGAATTGCAACATGCAGGCATGAGTAAATTAGAAGCAGTGGCAACAGTAGTATTTCTTGCTTATGCAAAAGAAAAATGGGTAGATGATACCTTCAGTAAATCGGATATTGGTGCTACAGTTTTGGGCGGAGTGATACCGCTATATAAAAAGGAATTTTAAGTTTACTTTACTTTTTGCGAAAATCTACGCATTTGCTTTACTTTTTAAGTCAAGTAGATGTGTAGATTTAGTTAAAAAGTAAAGTAGATGTGATGAGGTGATAAAAATGAATGAAGTCGGAATTTTATTAAAGTCAATGATACCAGTAAAACTAGAATTAGAAGTAGGAGGATTGGTAGCTATTATTGGGACGATTATACATTATTTTTTAGGGCAGTGGACACCGCTATTAGAAACACTAATTATATTTATGTTATTTGATTATATAACTGGAGTAATGTCTGCATGGATTAATCCATATAAAAAGCTTGATAGTAGGAAAGGTATGAACGGATTAAAAAGAAAAGGTGTAATTTTAATCATGGTGATGGTCGGACATTTTTTTGATAATGCTATTGGACAAAATACCATGACACGTGATATAGTAGCACTTTTTTATCTTGGCAATGAGGGATTATCTATATTAGAAAATGTAGCAAATTGTGGGGTGCCAGTGCCGAATAAGCTAAAAGAAAAATTAGCACAATTCGCAGATGATAAAACTACTAGAAATTAAAAGGACCTTAAGATATGGATAAAAATAGAAAATTAGCTAGAACATGGCTTATAAATAGCAGCAGAGCGGACTTTGAAGATATAATATATAAATCCAAAATAACTCCAAGGCAACAAAAGATAATCGAATTTAGAATATTGAAGAATTTTGAGATAACAAAAATAGCAAATCTATTAAATCTATCTGAAGAAACGATCCAACGTGATATTAAAAACAGTTACAATCTAATAAGTAATGCATTAATAAAATACAAATTAATATAAACAAAATATAAAAAGGCTAAAGTCTTGATGATTTACAGATTTATTAAGTTTTTATAACTATAATCTATAAATTTTATCGACACTTTAGCCTTTGTTTTTTTACATATAATCGTAACTGTAGAAATGAGGTGGAGCAAATGTTTGAGAATACACCATATTTTGGCGGTATGAATGGAACATATTATAATTCAAATTTTCAGCAACCACAGCGGATAAATCAAGGCTATATGCAAACAAATAATCCATATGCATATAACACTCAACTTAATAATCAGAATAATAACAATAATTCTAATCCTAATCAAATGATGATACAACCTGCATTTACATTAAAAGGCAGAGTAGTAACAAATGCAGAGGAAGTAAAAGCAATACTGATTGAGCCTGATGGAAATATTTATTATTTCCCTTGCCCAGCAGAAAACTGCATTTATACAAAAACCATAGATATGAATGCACAATCTATTATTAATGTCTACAGACTAGGAGAAAATAAATTACCAGTTTATGCAGATACTAATAGCGTAAAAGATTTAGAAAATAGAATTGCAAATTTAGAAAACTATATTAAAGGCGGTATGCAAAATGTTCAATCCAATGCAAATAATGGGGATAATGAACCAATTAAGGGGAAACAGTAATCCAATGCAAATGTTGCAGGGAATGTATGGAAACAATCCTAGATTTTCCCAAGTCATGCAAATGACACAAGGGAAAAGCCCTGAACAATTAAGACAAATTTTTATGCAGACTGCTCAACAGCAGGGAATATCAATGGGACAAGTAAATCAACTTCTTGGACAACTTGGTATCAAATAATTTTTGATTAAAATTTTAAGCTGTGCACACTTAAATTTTTAAAAATAAAAAACAATGAGGTGTATCAAAATGTCTGATATGACAAATAGTGGCGGTGGAGTAATTCCTGTTTATAACATGCCAAACAATGATGGAATGGGTGGAAGTATTTGGGTATTACTTCTAGTTATTCTCTTATGTGGTGGTGGTCTTTTTGGTGGTTTTGGCGGTGTGAATAGTGGTGTAAATACTATTAACAACGACTTCATTTATAGCAACTTAAGTAACTCCTTAAATACTGGATTTACACAGGTAGCTAATAACCAATTCCAAACACAAAGAGATATTATGCAAACAGGTGCAAACTTACAAATGCAGATTGCACAAAATGGCTTTAATGCTCAACAATGCTGTTGCGAAACCCAAAGAAACATTGATAATGTAAGATTTGAAAATGCTCAAAACACTTGTGCAATTACTACAAATGCAACAAATAATACACAGAAAATTTTAGATAAACTTTGTGATATGGAAAGAGGAGCACTTCAGACAGAAAATGCAAATCTTAGAACTGCTCTCGCACAGGCTAATGGACAGCTTAGCCAATTATCTCAAACAGCAAGTATTGTTTCTCAAATCGCACCAAGACCAATTCCTGCTATTATCACACAGAATCCAAATTATTGTTATTATGGCAATAATAGCGGATATTTCAACTAAACAAATTGTGCATAGATTGCACCAAAAGAGCGGAGCAATTCCGCTCTTTTTTGAAGGGAGAAAAAGACAATGACTTGTTATCGAAAATCTACATTAAATGCAATAAATACAACAGCACAAGCTTTGACTGCAAATAGTTTAGTAGCTTTCAATAGTGCTAATGTTACAGGTCAAAGCATTGCATTTACAGCAGGAACTACTCCAGCAGTATTACAAAAAGCAGGGCTTTATTTAGTAACAGTTAATGCAAATCTTTTAGGGACTGCTGCTGGACCTGTAACCTTACAATTATTAAATAATAACAATGCTATAGCAGGTGCTAGTGCTACAGTAACAACAGCAGACGCAACAGAATATACAGCAAGTATTACAACAGTAATTGAAGTCCCTTGCTCTTGCCCATGTACACCTACAGCAAATAACGTAAGCTTGCAATTACAGGTACAAACAACAGGTGTTACAGTAAACAGCGTAGATTTAGTAGCAGTGAAATTAGCATGAGGTGGTATCATGAAAATAAATTGTGAGAAAATCTATGAAGAACTTTTAGAAGATGATTATAAAAAAGAAGAAGTGATCGAGCTGTCTTGCAAAATGCTACGTATGCTTAAACATTTTGATGAAGGCACTTATAATCGTATTAGTTTAAAAATGCACGTATTGAAATACGGAAAACATTTTTGCGAAAACATGGCCAAAGAAGCTGTAGAATGTATGAAGCACTTTGAAGGTTCTTATGGTGAACATTGGAGCGTAGAACAAACTACAAATTTAGCAACACAAAATAATATAAATACAAATAAATGGGATTGGTATTATCTTTTAAATATGTTGTATTCAGATGCAGGCAATGTATTTAAAAATGATATACGAACTTATGTAGATTTTGCCAAAGCTGTATATCTCAATGATGTTGATGGTGAAGAAGGAAAAATCTTTGATGAATATATAGCAAAAAATTATATTATTTATTAAAAAAACTCTTGCTTTTTTTAGTGAGATTTTGGAAATTTAATACAGTAAGGTTAAAACCGCTACTAATAACTTAATATTGGTGGCGGTTATTTTATTTAGATAGGAGTGATACTATGTTAAACAATCAACTTGTACTGAAGTATGAAGCAGGTGGCAATCCTGCAACTGTAAGTACAGGAAGCGGAGATTTAGGCGGTAAATCTTATGGAAGATATCAGTTTTCCAGTGAAGCAGGAGTTGTTGAAAACTTTGTTGAATGGCTATGCAATTACCCTGAAGACTGCTATGCAAATTATGGTAGAGTCTTAAAAAATGCCTATCCAGTTAATTCAAGTGGATTTATAAATGAATGGAAATCTATCGGTACAATAGATGCCGAAGGTTTTGGCAAATTGCAAGACGAATATGCAGGCGATATGTACTATAATGCAGGCTATTTTAATTTATTAAATGGCGGATATGATATCACCAAACATAATGAAGCCATGAAAGCAGTATTATTCAGTCGTGCTATTCAATATGGCCCAGCAAATATGTGTGAACTTTGGACAGAAGCAGTAAGACTTATGGGACACCCAGAAATTAGCTGGGTAGATGATAAATGCTTTGATAGGGAAATGATTGAATGTATATATAATTTTCTGATCCAAGAATGTGATAATGCATATTTAACTTCTAAAGGTACTTATCATAGCCCTAAAGATTGGGCAAATGGTAGTTATGACGTAGTAAAAATAGGGCTTAGAAATCGTTT
>OODJ01001059.1_pt1 | contig 23547 bp, 21 predicted proteins | sample 1671611 | NCBI WGS metagenome assembly OODJ01 (sample SAMN06348174, study PRJEB24527) | human gut metagenome | biome: human gut; feature: ankylosing spondylitis patient; material: feces | host: Homo sapiens | place: China | collected 2015-10 | reverse complement strand
GTCTCCTCGGGCAGGCACTCATCCTTGCAGCGGTTGCCGGCCTCCATGTGGAAGATGGGGATGTGCAGCCGCTTCGCACCGATGACGGACAGGCAGCTGTTTGTGTCGCCCAGCACCAGCACGGCGTCGGGCTGGATGGCGGCCATGAGCTTGTAGCTCTCCGAGATGATGTTGCCCATCGTCTCGCCCAGATCCGCGCCGACGGCGTTCATGTAGACCTCGGGGTCGGCCAGCTGCAGGTCGTGGAAGAACACGCCGTTCAGGTTGTAGTCGTAGTTCTGGCCGGTGTGGGCCAGGATAACATCAAAATATTTGCGAGTCTTGTTGATGACGGCGGCCAGACGGATGATCTCCGGGCGGGTGCCCACGATGATGAGCAATTTCAGCTTGCCGTTGTTTTTAAAAGAAATGCTGCTGTAGTCAGACATACTTTTCTCCTTAGTAGCTAATATGTGCAGGGGATGTAGGGGCGAACATCGTTCGCCCGCAGAAACGTTACGACCGGGGCAAACTTCCGGGTCGATGACGAGCATCGACCCCTACATCGCAGGGGCGGATTCCATATCCGCCCGGGAACTTTGCCGCTGCCGCACACGGGCACGGGCGAGCACTGCTCGCCCCTACAATGCGCCCGTTTTACACCTTTTCAAAGAATGTATCCGGGTGGGCCGGGTCGAACTGCTCGTTCGCCCACATCAGGGTGACGAGGTTCTCGGTCTCGCTCAAATTGATGATGTTGTGGGTGTACCCCGGCAGCATGTGGATGGCCTGGGGTTTGTCGCCGGTCACCTCAAATTCCAGCACCTCGCCGCTGCCGACGCGGCGCTCCTGAATCAGACCGTGGCCCGAAACCACGATGAAAAACTCCCACTTCGTGTTGTGCCAGTGCTGACCCTTTGTGATGCCGGGCTTCGAGACGTTGACGCTGAACTGGCCGCAGCTCTCGGTTTTGAGCAGCTCAGTAAAGCTGCCGCGGGCGTCCTCGTTCTTTTTCAGGTCAAAGATGACCTTCTCTTTGGGCAGATAGGACAGATACGTCGAGTACAGCTTTTTTGCAAAGCTGCCCGCCGGAATCTCCGGCAGTACGAGCGTTGCGGGCTGAGCCTTGAACCTTTCCAGCAGGTCCACAATTTCGCCCAGCGTGACTTTGTGGGTCACCGGCGCGGCACAGTAGCGCCCACTATCATGGAAAACCGACGTCAGACCGTCGTAATCGCAGCGGTGAGGCTTACCCTCCAGCGCGTCGAGCATTTCCTCCACCAGGTCGTCAATGTACAATAGCTCCAGCTCGGTGGCGCGGTCATTGACCGTGATGGGCAGGTCGTTGGCGGTGTTATTGCAGAAGGTCGCCACGGCGCTGTTGTAGTTGGGGCGGCACCACTTGCCGAACAGATTCGGGAAGCGGTAGACCAGCACCGGTGCGCCGGTCTCCTGCCCGTAGGTGAAGAACAGCTCCTCACCGGCCAGCTTGCTCTTTCCGTAGTCGCTCTCGCCGTAGCGGCCGATCAGCGTTGCTTGGATCGAGCTGGACAGCATGACCGGGCAGCGGTTGGCGTGAGATTTGAGCGTGTCCAGCAGGGTGGAGGCGAAGCCGAAGTTGCCCTGCATGAACTCGTCGTTATTTTTGGGACGGTTGACACCCGCTAAATTGAACACAAAATCGGCTTCCGCACAAAAGTGGTCCAGCGCTGCGGGGGGCGTGTCGAGGTCATACTCAAACACGTCCTCGATCTGCAAGGCGGGGCGGGTACGGTTCTTGCCGTCGCGGACAGCCTTCAGGTTCTCGCAGAGATTGCGCCCCACAAAGCCCTTAGCGCCGGTCACAAGGATCTTCATGCCTTCTCGGCCTCCATCTCTTTCAGCGCGTTTTGGACGTAGTCGGTGGTCAGGATCTTCCTGACCGTGCCCTCCACGTCCAGACGGTGCGTGTTGTGGCTCGTGTAGGAGTCGTCGGCCATCGTGTGGACCTCACCCTTGACGACGAACTTGTCGTAGTTCAGGTCGCGGTTGTCGGCGGCCACGCGGTAGTAACCGCCCATATCCTCACTGCGCAGGCGCTCCTCGCGGGTCATCAGGGTCTCGAACAGCTTCTCGCCGTGGCGGGTGCCGATGATGTTCGTGCCGGTGTCGCCGAACAGCTGCTGCACGGCCTTGGCCAGGTCGCCGATGGTGGAGGCGTCGGACTTCTGGATGAACAAATCGCCCGGGTTTGCATGCTCAAACGCGAACATGACCAGGTCAACGGCCTCGTCCAGGTTCATCAGGAAGCGGGTCATATTGGGGTCGGTGATCGTGATGGGGTTGCCAGCGCGGATCTGGTCAATGAACAGCGGAATGACGCTGCCGCGGCTGCACATGACGTTGCCGTAGCGGGTGCAGCAGATGACGGTATCTCCCCGCTCCGCCGCCACCCGGGCGTTGGCAAAGACCACGTGTTCCATCATGGCCTTGGAGATGCCCATGGCGTTGATGGGATAGGCCGCCTTGTCCGTGGACAGGCAGACCACCCGCTTCACCCCGGCCTCGACGGCGGCGTGGAGGACATTGTCCGTCCCCTCCACGTTGGTGCGCACGGCCTCCATGGGGAAGAATTCGCAGGAGGGCACCTGCTTGAGGGCCGCAGCGTGGAAGATGTAGTCCACGCCGGGCATGGCGTCCCGGACAGACTGGATGTCCCGCACATCGCCGATGTAGAATTTGACTTTGGACGCCAGATCCGGAAACCTGGCCTGGAGCAGGTGGCGCATATCGTCCTGCTTTTTTTCGTCCCGGGAGAAAATACGGATCTGCCCGATGTCGGAAGCGAGAAAGCGCTTCAGCACGGCATTGCCGAACGATCCCGTCCCGCCGGTGATCAGGAGGGTTTTGTTTGTAAATTGAGATATCATTGATACGCTCCTTTTCCGGAAAATTCAAGAAGCAGAGCCTCCCGGAACTTCCAAGTTTCAGTCTATCATAAAAGGTTCCTGCCAAGTGTGGAGCAGGTTTGTTCTCGTCCTGCCGCTGCGGGAGAAGGCAAGGCTGTCAGTCCGATTCGATTGTAGCCGCTATTTGCCGAACAGGAAGTACCTGGCCCTGTGAGGAAGGTCATATCCCGCATACTTGGCAGCCACAAAAGAAAAGTCCTTTGTTTTGAAGTCTTTTTGGAATTGGTCAAAGTCGGGCGGCTTGTCCGCTGGCCGCTGAAGGTTGTTCTGGTATTTGATATATTCGTTGCTGGTGCATGGTGATATGCAGTGTCCACGCTGCATGGCCACATCCAGAATTGACTGCAGAAGCGTTTTCCCCTTGGCGGAATTGACCAGGATTTCGGATACATCCTGCCGAAAGGGGAATTGCGGCATTGTCTGTGCAATTCCCCAGAAATCACCGATAGTAAGGTCTCCTCGTCTGGCCAGGCAGGCGTGCCTGCACCGGAAGCAACCTTCAAAAAACAGATAGCGCCGCAAAAACAGCCGGTTATAGACCTGAATTGCGAGAATGTTGGAATATGTCTTCCCATTGGCGAAAGTCGCTGAACAGCTATATCCCGTTTTCCTGATCCCATGGGTCCTGAATTCGAAGCCAACTAGCGAGGATTTATATTTTTTTTGCAGCCAATTTTTATAAGTTTCCCAGAATTCCGGACGGGGAGTTCCATGGCAGATGAGATCGACACAAAAAAGCGTTTCTGTATCAGCTCCGTGAAGTACCAAAAACTGCTGTAGCGCGGCCACGCAGCAGGGGGTTCCTGTAAAGAGAACTGCGATTCCGCCGTCCAAATCCCGCAGGACCCGGTGGAATACACCATTCATACGGCTCCGCACATATTTGGAACCGGAGAACTTTCTGCAGTCGCATAGGTTATCCGCCATATCATATGTCACGTGCAGGTCCTTGTCAAAAGTCACACCGTACACATGGGCCTTCGGTATGTACATTTGAAAAAAGGATTCAGCGATTGCCATAAAAGCGCCGCCGGACGTTGCCTGCATGAGATGCAGGTCGTTGCTACGAAATGCGTATACTTCTTGTGGCACAGTTCCTCCTTCCTGCGGCTACGGCATATGACGCGGGCCCGTCACCAATAGCAACCGCCCTCCACTTCCGCCATGCGCTCCGGCGTTTCACTGGGCAGCGGCCGGATCCAGTATTCGTTAATCAGTGGACTATGTTCCCAGCGCCGCCCGATGATTCCAAATAGCAACTGAAGCGCACCGCCAAAGTGGACTGCCGTTTTCCCGCTGCGTTTCAGCATTGCCCCCAGCGGAAGACCATATGCGCCGCAGCCAATCAGGGCTACATCAAATTCCTTCGACATGGCCTCCTGATACAGATAATCCAGCGCTTCAAACCAGTCAGAAAAACGCCCATCTTTCTGATAGGCCGCTGTCTGCACGGCCCGTACTACGGTCAAGTCGAACTGGGGCAGAATATCAGGACGGGCAAACAGTTTTTCCCGCCTCTGATACTGTTGCTCGATGGTCTCTTTGAAGGGGTGCACCACCAATACGCGCTTGCCTTGTAGTGCCGCAGTCCAGGGCCTGTCCGACTGGAATGGCTCGAGATTTGCTAGATGCGTTAAAATACAATCCTTCCTACACAAGGTGTTTATGCAGTAATCCTGCATAATAGATTTCCATCTGCCAAGCATATCAACCTCGCTACTTAGTTCCTTCATCAGCATCCCGAATCGGAAGACCGTGCTTTCCCCATATGGAAAAACGCCCGCGTTCCGGCAAAGAGATGTCAATACGGCAGGGCGGATGTGCCGCTTCATGTGGAGCGCGACCCCAATAGCCTCAGCTGTTGCATATGCCTCATTGGACCCGTATCTTGCAATGAGTTTTGCATCTCCATTCCGAATCCATGCATATATTTGGCGCTGTGCATCTTCGTAATTCAGGTCCACGGGCTGTTTATAGGCGCACTTAACATATTTGCCCATATGGAATTTATTCAGAGCAATGTCTCGTTTGCTCTTGATAAAATACTTTCCCCAAACTAGCTGTGGTTTCATGATTCGCACAGCACCTCCTTTATTGCCAATGATCCTGCACTGGAACGGCGGCCTATATCAAATCTGCTTTGCTGCAGGGACCGGAAGAAAAGCAGGTGCCTTCCCCCCTGCGCAGGGCAGCGGATAACCGTAGGAGCCTCTCGGCCGCGCACTGGGCATTCCACTCGTTTTGAATGGTATGGTACGCTGCCCGTGCTATACGGCATCGCAGCGTTTCATCAGCTAAAAGCCGCTCCGCCTGCAAGCAGGCTGTCCCCGTTTGCATATGGCCATAGGAGTACCCATTAACCCCTGTTTGAATCAGGTAAGGGACTGCACCCATGGCTTTGCACGCCACAACGGCACACCCCTCGGACATTGCCTCATTGACAACAGCGCCCCATCCTTCTTGATAATCGCTGGTAGCCAAAAAGATCTGAGAGGTACGCATATGGTCCCTCACCTGGCTGGGCAGCAGGTTCCCCAAAAGATGGACGTTTTTTTCCAGCCCCTCATCCTGTACCAGACGTTGTATGTGCGGTAAAAGCGGCCCATCCCCGGCCATATCCAGTTCAAACGGGATCCCTTTCTCCCGCAGCCGTTTTGCGATCAGCACAGGAATTTCGGGATGCTTCCAGTCCAGCATTCTGCCCGCCCAGAAAATGGATCCCTTGTGCTTGTACAAAAGGGCCTGCTCGATGTCGAACTGCTTATTTTGCGGGAAATAGCCCCACTTAAAGCTCCTGTTGAAAAAGGCACCAAGAAGCGCGTAATCCTTTGCCGCATATGCACTGGAACACAGCAGATACTGATTTCCCCGTGGGTATCTGAAGTAGGTATTCCATCGGTGATACAGCCCGCGCGGAGAGATTGCCCGCCAGCGGCCCCGCTTATAGAGGCGTTCCGTACAGCGGTAGACGATGGCGTGTTTCTGCTTAATGGCGGCTTTGAAAAACGAGTCATCCTGATCGTGCCCTAAAATCACGGCATCCGCTGCCGCAACATATTCCAGTGCGTTTTGGTATGTTTTGTCATCGGCATAGGCTCTTATGACAAAGGGGGCGCTGTTGCAGTCCGGCCATCCCATCTGCGCCCGGATTTTAGAGACAGGAGTTGTGGCTATAAACCTGAAATCCGCCCCCAACGCAGAGGATAGCGCTTCACATAAGGGCTGCTGGTGGCCGGACAGAAAATTGGAAACAAATGCAAGCCTCATGTTCACTCTCCTGAATAAAAGTTTATAACTTCGCTGAGAAATGCATCTGATCGCTCCCGCTCTTTCGCAAGCACTGCGCGAATTTGCGCTTCATCCGGCCCAGCGCTCAGACGGGGCACAGACCCAGCTACAAGCCTGTCCGCCATCTGGAATTTTTCCAACAGGTTTTGAATTCTCCCCAACTGGGTGCGGCCGTTTTCATCGGTCCTGGGAAACACAAAAAACGGCGTCGAAAGAATCACGGAAAAAAGAGAGGCATGGAAGGAATCCGTCAGGACCAGGTCCGCATGGTCGATGCAGGACAAAAATTCGCTTGGGCCGCCATTTGCGAAATCCCTTGTATCACAATGGCGGTAGCTCAGCCAGATCACATCGGCATCTTGCTGGCGGCTCCAGTTCTCGGCGCAATCTATGGCGGATCTTTCCGGCTCCGAAATAAAGAACATCAGAATGTATTTTGCCGGCAGGCCCATAGGAACTTCTATTTGCCGCCACTCCTCGGCCGTCAGCAAATAAGTAGGATCCGGCAGAAGGGGTGCTGATCTGCCTGTTAATTCTCGGATTGTTTCCCGCCCAGACGGTTCCCGCGCCGACAAAAACTGATATTCTGAAAGATACCGCTGAAAAAGACTTTGGTTGTATACCGCAACGGAATCCGCCCCGAAACTCGGCGCCCAGGCAACTCGCTTTTCCTTCGGGCAAAACCGCAGAAACCAAAACCGGGTTGTAAAAAACCACAAGCCGTTCCAGATCTGATCGCTGCCACTGAAAAAAGCCATATATTCATGGGATCGGGCTACCCGGATGAGCTGATTCCAGGTGTATTCCTTTACTTGAATATGGCGATCTATAAAATCCCGAATCGCTTCTGCGGATTCCGGCGTCATTGCATGGTTGCTGGCCTCAGGATTCCGGCACTTTTTATACGCAGGCCAGGCGGACGGAAACTTCAGGAGCTTCAGCCAGGCTCCAGCCCGATACTCCAAGGACTGCATGACACGCGCGGGGCCTCGTTCCCGGAGACGGGTGATCAGAAAGCAGTCTACCTCCTTCTTAGATAGATATTGCTGTGTGGCAAAGCACTGCAGCGCGGAGCCAATATTCCCGGCACAATAGGTCACAAGCCCCACTTTTTTTGAGTTCTCCACTGCAACATCTCCCCTGTCCAACTGGCTTCTGATATTCCCCGCCATGTGCCGCAAACCGCGACCACGATTATTCGCCTGTCCGTCTCAGGATTCCAGCGACTTTCGATACAATATAACAAAATTCTTTCGTCCACATTTGGAATAAACAGAACCATCCGTTGGGAATGATAAGGCAAAGAACCAGCTTCAAAATAAAATAGTTCGTCATCTGTACAAAAATGTATGTTACGCACAGAGCGGTAAAGACGACAGCCAGTCGGCTGAAAAAGAAGCATATCCAATCCGAAAATTGCACATGAAAGCGATATTTGCAAAGGACATAGGGATTTACCCACAGCTGTGTTGCCGCATAACTCACGATCGTTCCGATAAAGATGCCGGAGAGACCAGTAATCTTTGCCGCGACGATGGATACGGCCAAGTTAATCACCGCCATAAGGACAGGAACCATTCTGGTGCGGATAAACAATTTGGATACATCGAGAAATGTTCCGGAAACAGAAATGAGCCCCTTCAAAAAAAACGCGGCGACAATAAGGAGCATCGTACCATTGCCCAGCAAATACTGCTCGCCGATCCACAACGTAATAAATGGCTGGAATAAACAGATAAAACAAATGCTGGCAAAGCCATAGATCCAGAAAGAAAGCAAGGACATCACCCGGAAGAGGAAGTACACGTTTTGATCGCTTTCACACGCGTTATAGTTCCCCAGGCTAGCCGAACAGGCGGCAAATACCATGACCGTGAACGTTGTAATAACGCCGACAATCATTGAGTAATTGGAATACAGCCCCACAAAATAGACCCCAAGAAGTGTGGAGATGAGGATATTGTCCGTGCTGTTGACAGCTGTATTGCCGAGTTTATAATACAGGATCGCTTTCAGACTTCTGAACAGATCCAGAATATCCGGCTTTCCAAGCCGTTCACCCCGATTTTCCCGAAGAAACGGGTACATTCTGTCCGCAACTACAGAAATACAGAGGTTGGAGGCCAGTGTGCAGAGCGTCATCATCAAGACATACAGAATATAATTTCCTGTAAAGAGCAGGACAACGATCTGGAGGATATTTTGAATCAGGGTAAAGAGATTCCGGTTGATTGTGCTGATATACTCTTTCTGATACACCGTCAGAATCGTCCGCTTGTATGCGCAGAAGTAACTGACGGCCGTGTTGGCCACATATAGGAAATAGATCAGAGCCAGATGGGGAATCTCCGTGTCCGTATTTACCAAGTACGGTAGAAACGGCGTGGATACGACACCGAACACAAAGATACCGATGCCGATGATGCGGTAGGCCGTGGCATAAAAGTTCATGTACCGGCTGATCGCTTTTTCATCGTGGTCCGCAACTGGCTTATATAAATTGACAATAATGGCGTTTCCAATTCCAAGTTCGGACAAGGCCAGCACAGATAAAATATTTGTAAAAAGGCCGCTTAGCCCCAAATACTCAGTTGCCAGAAGCCTTACAAAAATGGTGCGGCTGACGAAGGATAGCCCCATAATAAAAATCTGCGCCAGGAAGGAAACAGATAAATTCCGCAGTGAATTCTTAAATCTCATGGCATTTTCCCACAATGCGCATCCCAGTATGCCTCAAAGGGAAAAAACAAAGCCCAGCATATCTCTTACAATGTCCCGATACTGGTAATGCGCTTTGATATAGTGATAAGCGACTCTGGCCTTATGCTCCTGCCTGGCCGGATCGTCGTATACTGCGGCAAGAATTGCGTCCTGGATCCCGGTGCTTGATGGTTCCGAGATCAGGTAGACAAACTCCCGATACGCATTCGGCATAGCCGAAAAAGCCGTTGTAATCACGGGAGTACCGGATAGCAAGTATTCAATTATCTTGGAAGGGAATCCAAAAATATCGGTATAGAAATAGGGAATCCTAGGATTAATCAAAAAATCAGCGCCGGCAAGAACTCCCTGGATTTTGGAGTTGGGCAGATACCCCATGTATTTTATATTGTCATACTGGGCAGAAAACTGCTTGACGGTCTCCAACAGTGGACCGGAACCATATATGTGCAGGTCAATCCCATGCTCTGCCAGTTGGACGGCCGCATCCAGCAGTTCCTCCGTCCCGTCATAGTACATCAGGCTGCCGGTATAGATAACAGTTTTCCGGCCAGGCTCCCGTACCCGCGGCAGATAATCCGCGCAATCCGTATATCCGACTTTCGTCAAATGTGTTGGCTTCTGTGACAACCCCAAATAGTTGAATACTCGGGGGTTCAGCGCCATACAGCCGTCCAGATATTGATAGAGCTGTTCTCCGTGGGCGTAACAGAAATACAGGTACTTATTCCAGATTGTATCAGGCCGAAAGTTGCCCAGTGCGGTGTCGATCAGCAGGCTGGATGTTTTGATTCGGTACAGTTTGGAGATAACTACGACGGCAAGCGTAATCTCAATAGATGCGTTTAGTAAGATAATTCTGGCATCCGGTTCTTCACGTGAGCGGCGTACTTTCCGGTACCATGCCGCGAGCAGCTTTACCATATAGAAGAACCGGAAAATCTCATCCACCAGAGGCTTTTTCAGCGCTTTTACTGTGTGGATTGGGATCCCCTGAAAGGAATCTTCCAGCTTGCTGTATCCTTTGTTGATGGAAATTATTTCCAGGTGATCGGTTTGCTGCTTTAATTCCGTTACCAGGTTTTTTTCATAGACGGCCTTGCCGTCGGCCAGAATATAGCCAATGAACAACAGATATTTCAAGCAATCTCATTCCTTATGAAAAGGCGCGGTATTTTTCCCGCTGCCTCAATATCCAGTAAAATGTTGCCACAATAATAGAGTAATGGGCACCGCCGACAATCAGCGCCGCTTCAGCGGACGAATGAAGAAAAATGCCCATGATGGCGATTAGGGCAATAGACTGCGTCCGACTGGCGATTCCTTTGTAGGACTGAAGCAGCGTCCTGCAATAAAACAGAAAATGGAAGATATACCCTACAAGTCCAGCACTGGCGATGACCGCAAGAGGGCCGTTGTGCATATTTGAAAAGGAATGTGTCCTGGCATCTCCTAAGAGAAGCGTATCCCTCAGCAGTATCAGCTGTTCCAAAAAATACTGCTCCCTGCCGGAATAGAAAGGCTTGCCGAGAATCAGCAGATGGGTGAATTTGCCGTTTGCGTACAAGTAAACATAGATGAACAGGAAGGCCAGTGGGAAAAGGAGTGCAACGGGGATGACCCACCTTGGGACTTTGATATTCTTTCCAAGAAGCTCATATGCCAAGATGACAAGGCTGACCGCAAGGCAAGTGCGGGAGTCTGTCAAATAAATCAGGTATTCATCATACAGGCACAGTCCGATGACCAGAATTTTTGAAAGGCCGCCCCGCAGCTGCGGCAGATATAAAAGCAGGATTGCCGCGTTCAGCAAGAGGAAGATCCCGGTGGTATTTGGGTTTGAATAGCCTAGGTATAAGCTGTTCAACCGGCCAGAGTATGCGTATGAGGATCGAGACAAGAGAATGAAAACCACGGCGATTAGGATGTTGATGCGGAACACGAACTTCAGGTTATCTGCGTCATACCGCACATGATCCACCAGGATGATGGCAATGGGCATCTCAATAAAACCCAGAATCCCGATGATCTGCTGGTCAAAGCGGATTTCTCCATCGCCCATCAGGAGGGAGAGAAAGGCCGCAGATGATAACAAAAGGAAGAAGATGAATGCTATGTTGTCAAACAGGGGGATGGAATTTCGATAGGCGATGACGGCCACATAGAAAAAGGAGAGAAACGTGATTAGGATAATTCCCCTGTAAATTTGACTTATCCAGGGACTTTGCAGTGGGATTAAGATATACAGAAAAAGTGAAAAGACCCACATGACCTTAAAGTAAAACTGCGGAATATTGAGATATCTAAACCGGTTCATGCTGGCTCCTTATGCTTTGATACAACTTGAGATAGGCCTGCTGCATGGCCTCAAGGCTGAACGAGTCCGCGATACGCGCCTGACAGCTGGGAGAATATGCGTCTTTGCCGTTTGCTTTTATTTGCCGCAAGGCCGATAATACAGTGTCTGTATTCTGAAGATCCACGGCAAACCCCGTGTTTTTGCCCAAGACTTCCGGGCACGCCGTGCTGTCCATGACCACAGCGGGTGTTCCGCATGCCATTGCTTCGGCCACGGTTAACCCAAAGGTTTCTTCCATTGAAAAACTCAAATATACATCAGCCGCGGTGTACCACTGGGCCAGGACGGTCTGACTGTGAATGACCGGAATCCCGATCACATTCTCAGGTAGGTCCTCTTTCTGCACTGGGGTGACCCCGATCAACACAATGGCTTCATCGTCTTTAAGGACCCTTGATAACGCCAGGAACCGGTCTAGTCCCTTTTGATGATTCCATACGCTGGCAGCGCTTAAAATGACAAATTTACCCTGAAGATGGTGTTTTTGGCGGATAGAGCTGATCTGAGGTGAGAACAAGTGCGTATCCACCCCATTATAAATGCAGCGGATATCCTGCCCCCCGAGGAAAGATTCTCTGACAATGGACTCTAGCCAGTGGGATACTGTGACAATATGCAGGTCATGGAGAGATGTAAACGCGTTTTTTTTCTCCCAATAGTTCTTGCGGCTGCGGTCCCGCACGCTGTCGGGGTAACGGTTTAACTGAGGGCAGTCAAAGCAACCGGTTTTCCACTTTTGACACTGAACTTCCGTAAAATGTGCGCACTTCCCGGTAATTGGCCAACAGTCGTGAAAAGTCCATACAACCTCGCAGTTTTTCTGCTTCAGATATTGAAAGAGCATTTTGTAATTTAGATAGTGGCCATGGATGTTATGCAGGTGGACAATATCCGGACGGAATCGGTTCATGTAGCTGAGCAAGCGATAGGTTGACACATGGGATGCCTTCCCCTGCCAGCACAGCTTTCTGGAGAGGAAGCTGTGCAGATGTGCGTCCAAGCCGTTCCCAAAGCGGAAAGCGTTGGGACGGGCGGAAGCGCCGAACCCGTATGCGATGGCATTTTCCACCCCACATTGGTCCAAATAGTTGCTGATCTGCACTACCAGCCGCCCCGTGCTGCCGTTTCCGCAGACGCTATTAATTTGAAGTACTTTCATACTGCTTCTCCTCCGGGAGCTGCTTGAGCAGGAATGCATATATTTCAGCCGTCATCTGTAGGTAACCCTTCTTTGAAACGGCAAACTGCCTTGCCCGTGTGCCCTGTAGGTTCAGAGTTTCCTCAGACCGGTGCAATTCCGCAGTGAAAGACCTTGCGATTCCCTCCGGGGACTCATCCTCAATCAAATCGAGATAGCCTTCATACTCCTCCGGCATTCCGCCGACTTTGGTTGTCAGCAGTGGGGTGCCGGATGCCATATATTCCAAAATTTTGGATGAAAAAGAATAATTGCTGTAATCGTCTCCCGTGGGCTTGTTGATGACAAGCAGATGCGCACGCCTCAGCGCAGCCAACAGCGTTTTCCTGTCTACGCGGCCAAAATACTTCACCCGCGGATCTTGCCCGGCGCACGCCTCCACAAACGCGGTGTCCTCCCCGGACCCATATAGATGCAGTTCTGCATCTAGGTCCGTCTGCATAAATCCTCTCACCAAATTTTGGATGCCGTATAATCTGCTGAGGTTTCCACCGTATACAACGGCCTTCCTCTAGTATTTCTCCTCCGCAGGGATACCGTCATAAATACTTGCATCGCAGAATCCCTCTGAGACTAGGAAGGGTTTATCCACAATGTTCATGCGGGCTGCCATTGGTCTTGTGAACAGGATATAGCTGCCGCATTGTCCCTGGAGGCTCACCATTTGCCGTGAAAGACGCTTGGCGTAGGCACCCCGGATTCCCGATGCGCCTTTCCAGGAATACATATATTCCGGCAGATCAGTGATCACGGCGGAAATATGGCAGTGATACTGTCGGCACAGCCGGATCGCGGGGTCTGCATACGGGGGATAGATGGAATACATCAGAACGGCTTTGTCCCGAACGGCTTGATTTACCTGCAGCCACTGTTTCAGCAGATTTGTTATACTTCTTTTGATGGAGAGCTGTTTGAGGCCCTGAATATTTATATACGGTGCCCATTGAACCGGGACTTGGTTTTCGATAATTTCCCGTTTTGAGGGAATGCATTTGTATATGCTGTGCGGATAGGCTGCCACTGCGGGAACGCTCAACACCTCAACATCTGCGCCGTGTTCCGCCAAGCCTTTTGCTAGCATTGTTTCATAATTGACAGGAGCCACAGAGTCCTTTTCTCTACTGCCATGATTCAACAGCTCCATTTGTTCAAAAGAGATCAAGGACCCAAGTAACAGTATTTTCATAATTTCGCCATCTTTATCTAACGGGATTCCCTCCGAGACACCACCAAATTGGAGGAGCAGGCCATGCACTGCGCCGCCGCAGACTCGCTTCAAGGGGCCTATAAACCAAGCATTTTTCCGAATACCCGGTCATATTCCCGGGGCTTGAACGGGACTAACCCTCCGCCCGAGTGGAAGGTCAGTTCACTGAAGAGAATTCGCCCGTCGACGTTGTATAAATCCACACGTACAAATTCGAATGGGGCGGCGAGCTTTTCGGCCACGGCTGTCAATTCATCGCCGTTATCCGGCTTCTGATCCCCTGGAAAACCGTTGTATCCATATTTCACTGGAAGCAATTTCCATTCTGCATCAAAAATATTGTCGTACCGGCGGCCGTCTTTCTGCTTATTATGCTGGATAAATCCAACCTTTCCGTTAAAGCAGAACAGTTTATACTCCTCCAACTGACCGTCTGCTGGCCGGAGAAACGCATCACACATGATCCGAGGCTCAATATTTTTATAGTTTTTTTCTCGGTCCTTATAATAAAAATTCACCCGGAGCCATCGGTCAAATTTTCGCTTTGCGCTGCCAATATCCAGCAGGCACTTATCTGGGACGAGCACATTATAAGAAGACCCGTGGGTGGCTTTTAGCGCAAAGGCGTCTGGCAGGTTAGCAAAATCAATTTCGTCAAAGCTTCTATAAATGCCTAATAGCTTGTTCAGATATGAATCCCCAATGGTTCTGCGCACATAGTCCCGGACCTCATATTTGTCCGTATAAATATTGTAAGACAACTTGTCATCAGAAATTTTCGACGCGCAGATGTACTCATTCAGGGTCTTCGGATGGTTCAGATCCGGAATATATCCGAACATGATAAAAAACAGCAGTTTTGCGTGATTTTTATCAGAGATCAAGCCGGGGAACTTAATAAAAAACTCGGTCAGAAGGACTTTGATCAGGATTCTGAATTTCATGCTGCCCGCCTCCCACATATGGGCGGAATACGGTATCCCGCCTCTGGATTATTGTCTGCGCACTTTCGATCTTTCCTTTGATAACACTGCCGGCAGCAATCACACAGTTATCTCCGCTGCAGGCACCCTTCAAAATGATCACCCTGGCACCTATCCAGACATGGGAGCCGATGATGACCGGTTCAGTGACAAATTCGTTATCGAGAACCTTCCCGTCGCGGATGGTATGGTCATGATCAAAGACCATCACATACAGGCCAAAGATCGTGTGATCCCCAACCATCACGTGTTCTCTCGCGGTGATAATGCAGCCGCTGTTTAAGAACATATGGCTGCCGATTTCTACAACCGCTTTTCCCGGACATTGACCTCCACCTTGCGGCGGGTGCGGAAATGTTTTCCAATCCGAAAAGACGCACTGGGGGCTCGGCTGATTTTTACTGACGGATCCACCGCGATCAATTCCCTGTATACGGGGCTTCCGAGAAACCGGATTCCATTGTAAAACATACGAAAGACTTTACTGACCACGATTATTCTCCATTAAACGCCGCAATGTATTGGTTTACAATCTCATTTACATTTATTTTTTTTCTGATATAGGTTTCGACCTGCCTGCACATGACGAGATACTCGTCTTCACTCATGACAGATAGTCCATTCAGGGCAGTGATAAAGCCCTCCTTATCCAGCAGCCCGACCGCGTAACCTCCATTCCCATTCACATCTGTCCAAGGAGTCTGGTCACTGATGATGACCGGCTTTCCCAGCAGCATGGCCTCAACAATAGAATGCCCGAAGTTCTCGCCTGTTGTGGGCATATAGAGGGCGTGATACTTTGCCAGAACCACCGGCACCTGGTCATGCTCAATGGCCCCCATGTATCGGACCGTGATATTTTTGGGAAGCTCAGCCACTGCCTTCTGGCATTGGCACCAAAATGCCTGGTCCTCTATAGGACCGTAGAGGTCGTACTGAATAGAGCCGGATACACTTTTCAGCCATTGGATGGCGTTTAAAGTGTTTTTCGCAGGATGTATCCTCGCAATGTATGCAAGCCTCAGCTCATGGGGCCTTTTTGCAAGCCGGTCCATGTCCAGGCTAGCGGTGATGGAGATGTTCTGAATATTCAGCGTACGTCTGGCGGGGATCCCAAGCAGCGCCTGCTCCTGTAGGCACTCGTCTTCGCCGGTTCCCTGAAAGTAGACGTCTTTCAGCAGACCGGAAAGCCGAAATGCCTGAATATAGGCGTCTTTTTTCAGCCAGCCGTGCCGGATTCTCTGGGGATAAAGTTCTCCCCTTGGCGCTACAATAACTTTTACCTGTGGATGCCGCCTTTTATATAACAGAACTGGAAATAGGTCATCCACGCTGAAAAAACTGTTCTGATAGATGACATCCGGACGGACTTCCTCAATCAGCGACGTGATATGCCGCAGGGTATGCTGTCCTTTCAGAGTGTAATATGCCCTCCCAAAGCGTAACTGATTCCACCCTGGCTGAATCCCGTCCAGGGGCCGGTCATCGTGTAGCTCATGATTTTTTGAGATGATGTAAATATCAAACTGGTCTTGAATGGATGAGACTAAGTTCAAAAGGCTGATGGGAGGGCCCCCGCCGTTTTTTTGGGGCCAAAATAACGGCGCCATAATCAACAATCTTTTCAATGACCGCTACCCCACCAACTGGTTGATTTCACACAGAATCTGCTGATATGTGCGGCTTCTGTCAAACTTTTCTTCTGCCATCTTTCTTGCGTTTGCACCCATCTGCCGTCTCTTTTCCGGATGTGCAATCAGTTCCATGATCGCCGCGGCCACCTGCTCCGTGGACTCCACCCCGCAGTTAATACCGCACCCATACGCCTCGATCAGACTCCGGTACTCCTCGCATTCTTGCGTACTCACAACGGGTAGCCCGGCTGCCGCATAATCCGCGTGCTTATTGATGATACTCTGTGCCGCACCTTTAGTGATTGGATTGACGGCAATATCCGATTTGCAGAGATAAGCTGCCATCTGCGGATACCCGACTCTCCCAAAGAATCGTACCGGCACCCGGCAGTTTTCCGCGTACGCCCGGAAGCGGTTCAAGTATGGTCCATCGCCGAAGACATTAAATACCACATGGATTTGGAGAACATCCGATATCCGGTTGAACGCATCCATTATCAGTTCCAGATTATAGCTGAGCCCAAGAGTTCCTGCATAAGAGACCCAGAGTTCATCAGACCTTTTTTCAATCGGGAACGACTGGCTGGATTCATCGAATTGCCGGAGGTCTGTCCCCAGATAGACACATAATCCGCGCCGGTCATTTTTCTGATTCCGCAGGCCACGCTCCTTGTAGGTTTCAGATACTGCGATAATCCTGTCTGCCTGTGCGTAAAACCGATCCGCTTGCCATGTCATTGGGAGAAACAGGAGGTCACTGATTACCGGGATATGTAAGACTAATTTGAACGCCTCCGGCCACAAATCCTGTATGTCGACGATTAGTGGGACATGGGTCCTTCTGCAATAGTCCGCCGCAGCAACGCCTGCATCCAGAGAAGGAACCGCAACATAAACCAGGTCCGGCTTTTCAACCGATGCCAGATACCGGCCCAAGTTCCTGCCAAAGATAAAATGGCTGTAAAATCGTGTGAGGCACACATTTTTCGGATACCCCGGTTCCGGCAGCATGGTGTACTGGTAGGGAAGTTTCTCGAACAATTCCGGCGGCACAGACCGTTGCTTTTTAGCCTTATGTGAAAAAGTGGTCGTGACGATTTCCACCTGATAGCCGGCTTCGCACAGCATCTCTGCCAGATAGGTAAATCGGTTGTTTCCGGGCTCATCCGGCGTCTGGCTGAAATGGTCGATGATCAGGATCTTTTTCATGCGCCTTCATTCCTTTTTATCAGGATTTCCTGATACTTCATCATATATATTCCAGCATCATATCGCCCAACTGTACGTTTATTTGCTGACTTGCGGAGGTTATTGATGATCAATTTCATGTGGTTCACCCCACTCTCATAGGCGTGGGGGTATCCTCCGCCAAACCTGGGATTTACTTCTGAAATATAATAATTACCATGGACATCAAAAAGATCAATATCGATTTGCCCGCTGTATCCCGCCTCCTGAACAAATCGATCAATTAGCGCGAAAAGCCTTTCATCTTTAAAAGAGACTGCCTTGTCAGTTTCCCCCGCTCTCATTTTCAGCTTTTTTTTCGTAAAGATTGACACAACCTCATGAGAGACCATGTCAATATAAACATCTGCGCCTATTTCTTGTCCGTCTAAAAACTCTTGAATTATCAGATTGCTGTCACGGGCAAACAGCAACTCTATTGTTTCCCGGTTGTAAACCTTAGAAACAGCGTTACTCGCGCTACCTCTTATAGGCTTCACGAACACGGGATAAGAAATCTTCGCCGCCGCAATATCCGCGAAAAAGGCTTCCTTGTCTACATAAGTCTTGGCGCAGGAATATCCATGATCTGTAAGCCAGGTATACATTTGAAACTTGTCCAGCGACAGCTCACACAATTCATAGGAAGAGCCAATCACAGTAGTCCCTACCGCCTTAAACTGCTCCTGATGTGCAGCAAGAAAGGAGAGTTCTGGATCAATTAAAGAGAGAACCCCAGAGATCTTCTCTTTTTTACAGATATCCAATATAACATCCAGATACTCAGGCGCAGTCATGCGCGGCACAATATAGTGCCGATCTGCTTCATAGAGTGCTGGAGCCAGAGAACTCATGTCAGCGGCTACTACATTTCCGATTCCACTGCACGCTTTTACAAAATACTGAACAATTTTGTTCCTCGTTCCCGCGCTGAGTATCAAAATATTCATACCTATAAACTTCCCTTTTTTATCTGCGATTTCAAACGCCGCTCTTCTGCAAAATTGGACTCAACCTTACGAGAATCCACAGCAATATCCTGCCTTTTGATAAACTTTTGCACAGTTTGCAGAAGGATTTGGACATCGCCGCGAAACGTAATTTTTTCCACATACTGAATATCATAAGCCAACCGATGCTCCCAGTCGATAAAGTTGCGGCCGTTTACCTGAGCTAGCCCAGACAGCCCCGGCCGTACATCATGCCGGTGCCGTTCTTTATCTGAATACCATGGAAGATATGAGACCAACAGTGGCCGGGGCCCTACCACGCTCATGTCGCCTTTTATGATATTAAAAGCCTCCGGAAGTTCATCCAGCGATGTGGCCCGGAGCATCTTTCCAAACTTTGTCAGCCGCATCTCGTCCGGAAGAAGGTTCCCGTCCGCATCCACGGCATCCGTCATGGTGCGGAACTTATAGAGCTTGAAGATCTTTTCGTCTTTTCCGGGGCGCTCCTGGGTAAACAGCACCGGACTGCCCAGCTTCACCCGCACCAGAATCGCCACAGCTGCGTAGAGCCAGCAGAACACGATGACAGCCGCCAGGCCGCAGAAGAGGTCCAGCGGCCGCTTGAAGTATTTTTCATACGGGCCGTAGGGGGTATGTCTGCGCATCTCTTCTTCCCCCCTCATGCGAAGCAGGACCGGATGACTTCGATGATCCGGTCCTGCTGGGCCGCGGTCATTTTGTTGTCGCTGGGCAGGCACAGGCCCCGGGCGAAAATGTCCGCGCCCGCGTCCGCGCCGTCCTCCCGAGCCACGAAGGGGTTCTCCCGGTAAAGAGGCTGCAGATGCATGGGCTTCCAGATGGGACGGCCCTCCGCGCGGATGGACGCCAGCGCCGCCAGGATCTCCGTGGGGCAGCTCTTGCCGTGCTCCGGGACGAAGCGGGCCTCCCGCTCCCCCCGCTCCTGGCGGCACATGGCCTCCCGGTCAATGAGCAGGCAGCTGAGCCAGAAGTTAGGGGCGCTGTCCGTCCCGTCATAGGGGTTCATCTGGACGGGAAGGCCCCGCAGGCCCTCCTGATAGCGCCGGTAGATGGCCTCCTTCCCGGCGATGTGCTCCTCCAGATGGGGGAGCTGGCCCCGGACCACGCCGGCGATCACATTGCTCATCCGGTAGTTGTAGCCCGCCTCCCGGTGCTGGTACCAGGGGGCGTCCTCCCGGGCCTGGGTGGACCACTTCCGCGCCTGGGCAGCGGCGGCGCCGTCATCCGTCAGCAGCATCCCGCCGGAGCTGCCGGTGATGATCTTGTTGCCGTTGAAGGAGATGGCGCTGTATGTACCGAACCGCCCGGTCTGGACGCCCCGGAACGAGGCCCCCAGGGACTCCGCCGCGTCCTCCACCAGCAGCGCGCCGTGCCGCCGGCACACCGCCAGCAGCTCCTCCAGCCGGCTGGGGGTGCCGTACAGATGGGCCGCCACCACCACCCGGATCTCCGGGTACCGGGCGAAGGCCCGCTCCAGCGCCGCCGGGTCCATGTTCCAGGTGCCGTACTCCGCGTCCACAAAGACCGGCACGCCGCCCTCGTACAGGATGGGGTTCACCGTGGCGGCGAAGGTCATGTCGCTGGCCGCCACCAGGCGGCCCTCCAGGGCGCCGTGGCCGGGGGCCGGGGCGCCGTAGACCCGCTCCCCCGCCAGCTTCACCGCCAGGTGCAGCGCCGCCGTGCCGGAGGACAGGGCCACCGCGTGGCCGCAGCCCACCCTGCGGCAGACCTCCTCCTCCACTGCGTCGATGTTGGCGCCCACGGTGGACATCCAGTTGGTCCGGTACGCCTCCAGGACGTAGTCCATGGAGTCCGGGTACATGGTGGGCGAGGACAGCCACACCTTCTCTTCAAAGGCCGGGAACTCCCGCCATCTGGGATCAAACATTCCGCATCTTCCCTCTCTTGTTTCGCGTGTGACGTGGGGCAGTCACACCAGCCCCCGGCGCTCCAGCTCCGACAGATACCAGGACTTTTTCAGGCTCTTCTCGTTGGCGTAGGTGTACACCACCGTGTCCACCAGGCCCATGTCGCCGCCATTCTCCCGGAGCAGGGCCTCCATGGCGGACACGATCTCGTCCATCTGCCCGTCGCACTCCTTCTCCAGGTCACTGGCCCGGGAGATATAGCTCCTGGCCAGCGCCATCAGGTCCGATTTGCTCCGCTGGTCCTCCGGCAGGGCGTGGTACTCCGCCCGGGCCTCGTCGTACATGGCCTCCAGGGCCATGGTGTACTGCTCCCGCAACACCAGCACCCGGGCCACCAGGGCGGAGAGCTCCCGCCGGTATCCGCTCTCCGTGGCGGACTCCTGGCCGGCGGTCTGGCCGCTTTGGCTGCCGGAGCCGCCGCTGGCGGCTTGGCCGCTGCTGCCGGCGGATCCCCCGCCGGATTCCGCCTGCCCGGTCTCCGGGACGGCCTGTCCGCCGCCGGAGGCGGGCAGGGCCTCCTCCGGCTCGTCTGTCCGGCCGTCCCCCAGCAGCCGCTCCACCAGCTCCTCCTGGGACAGGCTGCCGTCCCGCAGGGCCTGGCGCTCCTCCTCGGTGACGTCCCGCACCGCCACGTCCGGCGCGGCGTCCACCGCGTCCCGGATGCGCTGCTGGTTCTCCGCCATCTGCTGCTCCAGCTCCTCCGGCGTGAAGCGCAGGGCGTCCCCCAGGGCCTTCAGATTGTCCCGCTGCTGCCAGGCCAGCCCCGCCACCAGCAGGATCGGCACCGCAAGCCCCAGCAGCAGGGCTTTGTTCCGTCGTTTCAAGCAGGTTCCTCCCATGCGCGGGGATTGGACGCGCCGGCGGATACCGGCCGTCCCGCCTCCAGGGCCCGGCTGTTGACCTCCTCCGGGGAGCGGTAGGTGGGCACCAGCTCCCGCATCAGGGCCACCAGCTCCTCCGGCGGGGCCTTGCGGGCCAGGGCCCCGGCCAGCCGCCGCAGCCCCTCCTGGAGGGAGGTCTCCGAGATGTCCTCCCGCTGCTCCACAAACACCCGCTGGTTGCTGGTCCGGGTCAGGCCGTCGATGTCCATCAGCAGCTCCTCATAGAGCTTCTCGCCGGGCCGCAGGCCGATCTCCTGGATGGCGATGTCCCGGTAGGGCTCCAGCCCCGACAGGCGGATCAGGTTCTCCGCCAGGTCCAGGATCCGCACCGGATCCCCCATGTCCAGCACAAAGACCTGCCCCCGCCGGGCCATGGCGCCGGCCACCATCACCAGCTGGGCGGCCTCCGGAATGGTCATGAAGTAGCGGATGATCCGCTTGTCCGTGATGGTGACGGGCCCCCCCTCCTGGATCTGCCGCTTGAACAGCGGCACCACGGAGCCGTTGGAGCCCAGCACATTGCCGAAGCGCACCGCGCAGAATTCCGTGGGGCCCCGCCGGCTCTGGACGATCATCTCGCACAGGCGCTTGGTGGCCCCCATGAAACTGGTGGGGTTCACGGCCTTGTCGGTGGACACCAGGACGAACTTCTTCACCCCGGCCTTCTCCGCCGCCACGGCCGCGTGGTACGTGCCGAAGACATTGTTCTTCACTGCCTCGTCCGGGCAGTCCTCCATCAGGGGGACGTGCTTGTGGGCCGCCGCGTGGAACACGATGTCCGGCCGGTAGGCACCGAACAGCGCCTCCAGCTTGTCCCGGTCCCGGACGGAGGCGATCTCCACCCGCAGATCCAGCCGGTCCCCCCAGACCCGCCGCAGCTCCTGCTGGATATCGTATGCATTGTTCTCATAAATATCCAGGATGATGAGCCGCCGGGGGCTGTAGCGGGCGATCTGGCGGCAGAGCTCGCTGCCGATGGAGCCGCCGCCTCCGGTCACCAGCACGGTGCGGCCCTCCAGGAAGCCCCGGAGCATGGCGGTGTCCAGCGCCGCCGGCTCCCGGCCCAGCAGATCCTCCACCTGCACGTCCTTCACCGCCGACAGGGACACCTCCCCTTTCACCAGCTGGTACAGGCCCGGCAGCACCCGCACCCGGCAGCCGGTCTTCTGGCAGATGGCCAGGATGTCCCGCCGCTGCCCGGCCGTGGCGGAGGGGATGGCCAGGATGATCTGGGTGATCCGCTCCCGCCGGGCCGCCGCCGGGATGGCCTCCCGGCCGCCGACAATGGGCACGTTCTCCAGGTACCGGCCCTGCTTGTCCGGGTCATCGTCGATGACGCAGCAGATCCGGCCCCGGAGCCGGGGGGATCTGGACATCTCCCGCAAGAGCACCAGCCCCGCCTCCCCGGCGCCGATCAGCATGACCCGCTCCCCCTCCTCCGGCCGCCGCCGGTGGAGGCACGCCCTGGCGAAGCGTGGGGCGCAGCGGATGCCCACCAGCCCCAGGTCTGTCTGGACACTGCTGCATGAGATTTCAATCTTGCTTGTAGCCTGCGCCGCATCATCCCTCAGTCGGAGTGTCACCCAGCATGTCAGTGTATCTTCCTCTATCTGCCGGCCTACCTTAAAACTCAATTGTTTGTTCACCGGTTTGGCACTTGCACAAACCTGCCCACAATTCTCATCCAAGAACAGCGAAGCGGAAACGACATCACCGGAACGGACAGTTCCATCCAAAGTGAAATTTATCTTTTCCAACTGATATGCCACGCCGCTGTTCCTAATCAGACGCAGACACAATACCGGATTATGCTCCTTCAATGTCAACACCGGATATACCGGTTGCCGAATCTCCACCGCTATCTTATCCGTATAATTTTGGCATGCCATGATGCCCCAAGCAGACAAGACCAGTAAAAGTATAGTCTTATATCTCATATCATCCCAATATTTATTTGTAACCTTCCGTTTGTGTTATATTCGGATTAGTATTGAGACAAGCAGGAGCAATAGGCCACAAGGTAACATTCTTCTCCCCTTCACGCCCCTTCAAGGTCTCAATAAGCTCGAATTCCTTATTAAAGCGAAGGTATGCCCACCATGCTTTTGATTCTGCGACAAACTCTTTCAGTATTTCGCTGATAATGGCATTGTCTATGGCATCCTGAGTCCTTGCCGTGTAGTAGTTGTCTACCCCATAAGCACG
>OODJ01001027.1_pt1 | contig 24189 bp, 9 predicted proteins | sample 1671611 | NCBI WGS metagenome assembly OODJ01 (sample SAMN06348174, study PRJEB24527) | human gut metagenome | biome: human gut; feature: ankylosing spondylitis patient; material: feces | host: Homo sapiens | place: China | collected 2015-10 | reverse complement strand
AACTGGCGCAGGCGGTCGATGGTGTCGTGGAAATGCGGGATGGTCTCATACAGGGAGGCCGCCGGGAAATCCGCCAGCGCCTGCTGGAACTTGCCGAAGGCCACCGCGGCCTGGTAAAAGTCGTTTCTGTCGCGCGGCATATCCAGGCTGATGCCGCCGGAGATGAAGTTGTAGGCGCGCCAGAACTCGCCCTGGTCATCGATGCAGTATTTTCTGCCGTCCTTGGCCCTGCAGAGGCGGTCGATGAACCGGGAGACCGCGTCGATATTCTCGATCAGCTCTTCCGGGTGGCGGAAGGCGACGCGGTTGATCCGCTGCAGGGTGTAGGCCTTCCGGTTGTCGCAGACGACGCGGAAGGTGCGGTTGATATGGCCGTTGCCGAGCGGCTCACAGGAGATGGGCGTTCCGTCCAGGCAGAACTGCTGTAAAACCTGTTCCATAGATACAATGTCCTTTTTTCTTTCTATTGAGAGCTCCCGAAGAGAGGGAGTATCGTTTGCGCACACGTGCAGCCGCACGTTCTTTCTATTGTATCCCATTTGCAGGATAATTGCAACCATCTTGCAGCCATTCCCCGCGGATCCGACAGAAAAACGGCCTGCCGCAGCGCGGCAGGCCGTCAGATCCGGTCGCTTATTTCATCTGCGCGATGTCGCAGACGATCTCGACGCACTTGTCGACGCCGAGCTTGCCGCTGTCGAGGCAGATGTCGTAGTTCTCGGCTTCGCCCCAGTTGCGGTTGGTGTAGTGCTTGTAGTAGACCTTCCGCTTGCTGTCCTTCTCCTGCAGGCGTTTTTCCATGGGTTTGCTCGTCTCGCCGTAGCGCTCGCGCACGCGGGCAGCACGGTGGGCCATGTCGGAGTGGACGAAAATGTGCAGGCAGTCCGGCTGATCCTTCAGGATGAAGTCCGCGCAGCGGCCAACGATGACGCACGGGCCCTTGCTGGCAAGATCACGGATGACGTTCGTCTGGCAGACGTAGAGTTTATCCGACACGGACATGGTATCGACCAGACCCATCGGGTGCGAGGAGACGGCAATATTAAACAGGAAGCTGCTGGTAACAGAGGCGTATTCACCGATCTCCTCGATGAACTCATGCGAGAAGCCGCTTTCCTTGGCGACCTTATCGACCAGTTCCTTGTCATAATAGGGGATGCCGAGCCTCTCGGCCACCGCCTTACCGATGCTTCGTCCGCCGCTACCAAACTGGCGGCTGATGGTGATGACCTTATTTGTCATAAGAACTCCCCCTTTATTTTGATAACTCCATTATACACCAAAACGGGCGCGTTGACAAATATAAATTTTTATGTACATCAACAGTTTTCGCGGCATGCGGTGTTTTTACAGTCATTCACGGTGAATCCAGCGAAGCAGTTTGACTTACCTCCGGGATACAGCTTTTCAGGGTGCGACATCTGACATATCGTAGAGCGAGGTCTTTCCGTCGCGGGCGCGCTGGACAGCTGCGAGTGCGTAGAATGCCTGCGTGGTGGCAAGCAGATTGCCGCCGTCGCCCTGCGTATGCACGAAGCTGCCGTCGTTCTGCGCAAAGCGCAGCAGTACCTCTTCCAGCGTCTGCCCGTTCTTCACAAACCGTGCATCATCCGGTGAAAGGCCCAGCGCTGTCAGCGCTACGAGCACCTGACTGACCGATTCGCTGCTCTCCGCTCCCCAAGAGAGGAACGCACCGTCTTCCTGCTGCATCTGCGCCAGGCATGAGAGTCCAGCATCTGCCGACGCAGACACGTCCGTGCGGCTGCGGTACCCGGCAAGTGCCTGCAAGGCCATTGCGGTCAGGTCAGGATCCGATGCTCCCCCGCCGAGGCTCCAGCCGCCGTCCGGGTTCTGCTGGGCAAGAATCACATCAACATAGCCGTCGCGTGTTGCCTGCACCGCCGCCTCCGGATCCAGCGGAATTTCATACCCGCCGCAGTCCAGCGCCAGCAGCGCGAATGCCGCGCCGTTGACGCCCTGCGCTGTCGTTTTTTTGAGATCTGCCAGCGGCAGGAGCAGATCATAGCCGCCGACATTTCGCGGGTCGCGCCCGATCGCCGTCAGCGCAAGAATCAGCCGGGAATACTCGGTATACCGGTTCTCGTCGAGTTTTCCGTCTGCCGCCTGTACTGCGGCTTCGACTGCGCTGTAATACCGTTCAAAATAGTCATCTGACAGATCTGCCCCGGCCCGCGCCAAACCGAATACAATCCAGTCGCCGTCCAGCGAGCCGAAGTCCGGCTCCGGCACTGCTGTTTTCAGATACTCTGCTGTCCGCTCAAGCGGCGTCTGTGTGCTGCCGCAGCCAGTCAGCAGCAGGCACAGCACCAGAAGCAGCGCAAAAATCCGTGTCTTTCGCATCCGCTCACCCCTTTACCGTCATGGCCTTGCAGACCGGCTGATTGGTTTTATCCAGCAGGAACAGGCGGATTCGCGCGCCATTTTCGACCAGCGCAAGCGTCTGCACCTGCGTCAGCAGCTTTACCTGCGCCAGGTGCCCATTCTGATCATAATAGGCTACGGCCAGCTTCTGCCCGTCTTCAAATTCGCCGCTGATTGTGAGCGTTCCGCTTTCAATATCGTAGGCCCATGTCAGCGTGCCGATCCGGCCGCTTTCTGCCGTTCCGGGCTCAACTGTCAGCTGGACGGATGCGACCGGCGTCTGTGTCTTGACGTTTGTCAGGCGGCCGGACTCCTCGCTGTCCTGATCGTGATACAGGACATAGGGGAAACGGATATCGATCGCTGCATCGTCCTCCGTGAGTGGATCTTCCGACCATTGGACATACTTTGTCACATCCCGCCGCATGCCGTTCGCATAGACAAGATCGACCTGCATGCCGGTAGGATCAAACGCCTCTCCGGCTTTATACTGCGTCTTGTTTGGCTTCCGGGTGATTTCCAGCGTGGCCGACGGCCCAACGGCCATAAGCTTCGCGCTGTCGTTTTTGAAATACATCACGCCGTAGGAATCCACGATCGGGGAGCAGATCGCATACTGTGCGTCCTTCCCGCTCGGCGTAAAGAGAACGTAGGGTGTATCCACGCCGGATTCCTTCGTCACATACTCCACACGCGTCTGTCCCGGTTTGTCCCGCAGGACGCGGATCTTGCCAGGTGTATAATTATCGACGAAATAGACATAGACATAGCCGCTCTGGGCCTCATAGGCCGTCGTGAGAATGCCGGATGTCTGCGGATAGCCCTGTGTCAGCGCACGGTAGGCGATCTTGTGCGAGGCGAGATCCACAACGGTGAGGCTGTGGCCGCTGTACTCGTCGAACTGTGCCGTACCTCTGACGCCAATATAGGCGCGGCCATTGTACACCACCGGTGTCGAGGTGCTCATGGCCTGCACGGTGCTCGATCCATTCTCCAGCTTCAGCGTCCATTTGCTGCTTGCCCGCAGCCGCCAGCCGTCGGACGTTTTCTCGGTCTGCACGCCGCAGAACCAGCCGCCCTTCGTGGTAAAATAGAATGCTTTGGTTGCCGTATCATAGCAGATTGTGCTGCGCACATCGCCGTAGAGGCTGTCCCATTTGTCAAGCAGTCTGCCGGTCTTTGCGTCGAGCAGCAGAAGGCTGCCGGTCATGGAGGTGCTTTCATCCGCTCCATCATCTGTACCGACCAGCACATAGTCCTCGCAGGCATACGCGCCTGCCCAGTAATAGCCGCCCGGATTCGTCCAATACCAGCAGGCGGTCTTTTCTTCGTCTGTCCTCGTCGGGTCCTCGTCTGTGATGGACAGGCAGACAAAGTTTGCAGGGAATTCCTCACTGCGCCAGAAGCCGGTGTAGAGATAGTCACCGCAGATGGTGATTGGGCTGTTCGGCTGGCCCTCAAGTGGGTCATGGTAGATCCAAAGCGATTGCAGCGTTTTGGCATCGAACGCCTGAATCGTACCGTCGGAAAGCCCGACAAACACCATACCCTTGGCATATGCCGGGGGTGTGATGGAAAAGCTTGATGCGTGATCCATCTTGGCCTGCGTCAGAATTTCGCCGGAAACCGGGTCGATCCGGTAGAGCGTATCCCCTGCGTAAACAATCAGAACACCGTCTACCAGCAGCGGGCAGCCGGTCGAACGGCTGCCAGTGCCGTTGCCAAGCGCATTCGACCAGTACAGCGTGGACGCATCGGCATCTATCGGCGTCTGGATGGACACAACGGCATTGTTGCTGCCCGCGCTGCCGCCGCGTGTGCCGCTGGCATCATAACTTGTTCCGCGGAAATCAGCCCACTCGGCAGGCAGGGACTGGATCGTTTCGTTTTTCTGCGCCGCGCGGAGTGTCATCCCGGCGCGCGCCGCGCCGTCTGTAACGGCGACAGTGTCCTCATCGATTTTCAGAACCAGCGCGCCGGATGCGCTGTGTGCCGGATCAATGGTTCCGCTCCGACCCGCATAGCCGGGGCAGGTCAGCAGATATCGGTAGGTAAAGCCGTCAAACAGTTCATATGCACCGCTCGCATCCGGCCAGACGCGCGTTCCGGAAAGCATATCACAGACAAACAGCAGCGCGTCCGAAGGCGTCAGCTGCGGCGTAAAGAGAACCGGCTGGGCCTTGCGCACCTGAATCCGGTATTCTGAATCCGCCGCTTCGCCTGCAAATTCGTTTTTCAGCGTCAGCGTGACCGTTTCCGGATCTGCTGTCCCGTTCAGCGGCACATCGGCAGCCACGCTGGGCGTCAGTTCGCGCCCGTCCAGCCAGACATGATAGCCGGTGTTCCCGCCGTCGCGGTAACAGGCATCCGAGGCATAAATGTCCGCGCAAACAGACAGCGTCTGCGCTGCCGCAGGCACGGTGACGATATAGTCCCAGATTGAGGAGGTATAGCCTGTGCCGCCGCTGTATGTAAGCGTCTGCGCCTGCCCGGCACAGGTGAGCGAGAGGCTGCGCAGCGAAAGCGTGCGGCGGAGCATGACGATATAATCCTGATAGTATGTAACGCTTCCGACACTGCGCTGGCAGCGGATCGTAAGCGTATTGCCGCGTCCGTTCTGATTCAGAAGCAGATTCCGCAGGAATATAGGCTTTCCAAGCCGGTCAGAGGTGATTGTCTTCTCCAGCAGCTGATCGTCCTGCGCCGTGGAGGTGATGGTACGGTATTGCGCAAGGAATTTTGTGCTTGCCGTCTGCACATCGCCGTCGATACAAAGATAGACTGCGGCGGGCGTATCGGGCACAGCCGCCGTATAGGCGTGGACTGTCGAGTCAAAGGTCTGGTCAAGCGCGATGCTGCCCTTGCTGGCTGCCAGACTGTCCTTGCCAAGCGCCAGTTCTGTCAGCCATGTGCCGGTCTGCACACTGACGCGGGGCAGCGTTTTTTCTGCGGCGACAAAGCTTTCTGTCACATGATAGTAAGTGTCCTTCGTCGCCGTATAGGTATAGCGCCTGCCGGGGATCAGCGTAAAACGGTACTGCTTTGCAGCCGCATAGAAGGTGCCGCTGACAGTCTTCCCGTTCTCGTCGCAGACTGTCATCTCCATATCCGCAGAATCAACCGGAATACGCACCACGCAGCTATCCGTGCGGCGCAGCAGAAGCGTATACTGCGTCGTTTCGCCGCCGGCCTTCAGTTCGACCGTTACGGTCTTCTCTGTCTCCTCTAGCAAAACCGTGCAGCTGCCTGTCTCCGTGACGTTTTCGCCATCGACATAGAGTTCATACCCTTCCGTTTCCGTGGGGATCAGCGTCAGCGTGACCTGCTGGCCGAGCACCAGCCATGTATAGCTTTTTGTGCTCTCGTCAAACTTCTCCAGCGCAGCGGCAGAGCCGTTTTCCTCCGTCACGCGCAGTTCCTTCAGCGTTGGCGCACGCCGGATGGTGAGCGTATAGTCCTGATACTGCGTCATACCCTGCGCGTCCTGCGTGCTGGCGCGGTACACGACGGTATTGCCCTGCATACCGACGGCAAGCACGCCGTCCACGCCGCTGGTTCTGGATTTCAGCGCCTGTTCGGCCTGCTGCGGCTCCGTGCCGCCCGCCGGGGTATAGATTGCGGTCAGCTTCAGCTTGCTTGCATCCGGAAACACACTCGTGTCATACGGCCACAACGCGTAGAGCGTTCCGGTAAAGCTGTCGTCCAGAACGGCGGTCAATTCACGCGCCGTCTTCTTCTCTACGGGAAGCTTGCTGCCGTCAAACTCCGTTTTGGACGCGGATGAAAGCATGAAGCCGTCCGCTTTGAGCCAGTCGGTCCTATCAAATACGGCGGTAACAGAGGTCTGCTCCGGAACCGTGACGCTGCCCGTCACGCCGCTTGAGCGCGCCTGCATGGTAAAGGTATAGCTTCCGGCGGGCAGCGAGAGCATTCCGCTGCCGTTCTCGTCCTGATAGACGCGGCCATACTGGTTCTCGGCATACAGCGTATCGCCGGACTGCCAGACGCTGTTCCGGTCCGAGAAGGTAACGTTATATTTTGGGCCGTCCAGTGTCTGCTTGTACTGCTCGACCGCGTTATGAAGCGCCGTGTACAGGCTGAGCGCCGCATTATCGTCCGCCGTGACGTATCCGGCGCAGGCGGCCTCATAAGCCTCCTTTGCGGCCAGCTGCACGTCCGGCTCCTCCAGCCTGTAATCGGCCATGGCCGCGATCAGGCTCTTTCTGGCATCCGACGGCTGCGCCGTCAGCCTGTCTGTGAAGCAGAGATACCGGATCCCGGCCTGCGCGGCGTTTCGCGTCAGGTCGTGGCTCCCGGTTTCGTCACTGCGGATAAAATTTCCTGTTTTGCCGTCGATCTTCGTCACGCTCTCCGCATCCGGGCCAAAGCTGTGACCGCTGGCGTTCAGCGCTTCAAAAATCGTCTGATCCGCCGTATAGGAGACGCGCTCCGGCGCAATCAGCAGCGTTCCGTTCCAGTCGGCGGCGAGGTAAAACCAGCCGTCCTCCGCTGCCAGCGCCTGCACCGGCAGGCAGCCCAGCAGCATGACGGCCGCAAGCAGCAATCCGAGCAACCGAACCTTTTTTTGTTTCATATCTGTCCTCCCCTATCAGTACAGGCATCGAATCCATTTCAGCCACGCGCGGCGCGGCAGCGGTACATTCTTTTGCAGGCGGTCTACCGTCTGTTTCCAAACCTGGAGGGCGCGCTTCGCCTGTTCGCGCGTCATAGTGTGACTGCTGAAACGGGCCTCGCCGTTCAGCGCGGCAAGGTCACGGACCGCACCTGCGTATTCTGCATCCGTTTCCCGGAGCGATTCGCCGAACGCAAAGACCGAGCCGCCGTCGTAGCCAAGCCCCATCGCGGGCCATAGCGCCGCAAGCGCCCCCGTCACCCAGGCAACAGATTGTGCGGGTGCGGTGTGCTCAAACCGGTAGCGCCATCTGCGGCGGATGAGCGCATAGCGCAGCGCGGCGGCTGCCAGCAGGAAAAGCAGAAGTCCGACTATCAGTAAGCTCCAGAGCCAGAGCCGCGCTTTGACTGTGGGCGCGCTCTGTGCGCCGCCCTCCGGCTGCTCCTGCTGCGTGTCCTCTGTTTCGTCCGCTTCGTCCTCTATCGTTTCCGCCTGCGCGATGGAGCCGTCGTCCGTGTGTGCGTCGCCGGTCTGACTGGCGGATTCGGACTGATGCGGGGAAAGAATATCCGTCAACTCTCCGTAGCCCGGTGTGAGAGCCAGCGGCATCCAGCCGGTGCCGTCCTGATAGACCTCAGCCCAGCCCTGCGCGTCCGCCGCAGTCAGGGTAATTGCAGAACCGGCCTGCGCACGCGCGGCAGTCTCCTGCGTGAGGACAAAGCCCTCGGCGTAGCGCGCCGGGATGCCGTAATAGCGAAGGGCCAGAACGGTCAGGGTCGCGGTCTGATACGTCGTGCCCTTTATCGATTCATCCAGCGGCAGCGGCGTTCCGGCCTCGCGGAGCGCGTCCAGCTGTTCGAGAAAACGCGCCGTGCAGAGCTGCGCCTGCTCCGGCGTCAGAGAACCTGCGGAACCGTATTCCCGGCAGAGCTCATCCAGAATCGGAGCAAGCTGCGCGCGCGCCTGCTCAGGAAGCTTCACGTCCTGCTCCTGCACGAATGCGCGGTAGCTGCCCTCCGCGCTGAGGTAGGCGTCCGCCGTCTCCGGCTGCTCCCGCAGTGTGTCCAGAAGCTCTGCTGTTGTCTGTTCCGGCGCAAGGGGCATGGTGAAGCGGTACTGCCGCGCTCCGCGCAGGCCGCTTGTCGGGATCTGGGTGCTTTCCAGACTGTCCGTGCGCAGTGCACCTTCCTGCGGGAGCGCGAAGAGCGCGTAGGGCGCGTATACATAGGCGCTGCAAGCGCTGGTATTTTCAATCAGGACTGTCTGCGTCTGCTCCTGCCGCTGCAGGCCGCGCGACGCGGCGGCAAGCTGCGTCTGCGGGTAGAAGCCCTCCTTGTGTAGCCAGTACAGCAGATCGGTCTGTTCGGCAAGCGTCTGCGTATCAAGCGCCTGCCATGCCGTGCCGGTGAAGGTATCGCCGGTAAAGCCGCGCAGATAGAGCGCCGTCGGCTGCTCCATCGTGATGGTCAGGCATGATGTCTGCTCCGGTGCGGCGGAATAGTTGGAAAACTCCCCTTCCGGCAGCACAGCCTGTCCGGATTCATACCGGAGCCGGTGCAGCGCCATGTTGGAAGCGGCGCTCCATTCGGAGAACAACGTACCGCTGCGCAGTCCCGGCACAGCCAGAAGCGCAGCCGCAAGCACGCCCGCCGCTGCCAGCAGTGCGCCATAATTCAAAAGCATCGGAACGGATTCTTTGTGATCTGCCGCGCCGCCTGCCAGCAGCAGCGCCGCGCACAGCGGGCACACCGCCATCCAGACCTGCGCTGCATCCGGCCTGAGCAGCGCCAGAAGCGCCGCAGCCAGCACCGTCAGCAGCAGGCCGCAGCCGGTCGGCGACCAGCGGACGGCATACGCGCAGAGCGTGCCGAGCAGCGCCGCCAAAATACCCACAAAAAGCGCCACGTCCGCTCCCGCTCCGGCCAGCGGCAGGAGGATATGTCCTGTGGCCTTCGTCAGCGTCTCGCACGCGGCGCTGCTGACCGTGACGGCTCCCGCGAGGAAGCGCCCGGAAAAGACTGCCGCGCAGACGAGGCAGAGCAGCGGAAGTACCGCCCGGAGCCAGCGGCGCGGAAGTCCAAGCACCACGCTCTGCCAGACCAGCGCCGCAGCACCCGCGGCGGCCCAGAGCCAGCCGTAGTTTGTCCAGATCCCGGCGGCTCCCTGTGCCACAGCCAGAAGTCCGGCGAAAAAGAGCGCAGCACGGATTGCACGCACCGCCAGTGCGGGCATTTTTTTCTCCGTATCGCAGCGGATGAGGGAAAACGCGGCAGTATCCTGTTTTTTCATGCCCGTTCCCCCTTAAATTTCGAGTTCAGAAAGCTGCTCGGCATAGTGCTCTGCGTCGAACGTGATCGCCTCCGGCGCGTCTGCCCCGCAGCTCAATATGGTCAGGCGGCCGAAGCGCCCGAGCTCAGCCGCGTCCTCCGGGACACGGCCCGTAATGTACAAAATGTGCGACAGGACGGCCTCGCCGCTGCTCCGGCTGAACAGCGCCGCGCCGCTTTCGCCCTGTGCCGTGCCTGCGGAGAGCAGGCGCGGCAGAAGGCCCGTCAATTCATCGACACTGCGCACGGGTTGGCTCACGCACTGCTGCTCCTGCGCATCGTTCCAGCAGACGGTGAACTGCACGCCGGATTCCAGCAGCGACCGGCAGGCCGTAATGACAACATCGGCCTGCGCGTCGGACTGCTCCGGCGAGGCGGTCTGCGTCCGCTCCCAGAACACCAGTACAGAACGGCGCACGGGGAGCGACGGCTCCCGGATGACCAGCTTGTCGAGTTTGCTGGACAGCTTCCAGTGCATCTGCCGCAGGCTGTCGCCGGGCGCGTATTCACGCAGGGCGTAGACCTCGGCCAGATCGTATCCCGTCCGGTCGGGCGAATAATTCTCGCTGTCGTCCGGGCAGTTCGCATCCGGCGAAACATAGACGCTCTGCACGAAGCCCTTCGGCTGCACGGTCATGGCCGCGACTGACGGCTCACCCAGCCGGATGCCGATGAGCCCGAACGGGTCATACAGGCGGCAGCGCTCTGCCGTCAGCTGAATTCTGCCGCAGTGTGCGCTGGAAATGCGGTATTCCGACACGCTTGTTCTTTTGGGCAGGGCTGTCAGCCGGTAGTGCCGGACGGCGGTTTGGCCGGTCAGCAGATTCGTCAGCCGCAGCCGCACGCCGAGCAGGCATACAGGCAGTGCACTTGCATTTTCCACGCGGATGCGCAGCGTGCCCGCTTCACCCTTTTCCAGATTGACCGGCGCGTCCAGCCGCACGCGCAGCTTTTTCGCCGCACGCAGATGCAGCAGAGCACAGACCAGCGGCGTCAGCACGAGAAGGGCTGTCGCCGCTGCGCTCAGGATGCTGCCGCAGAACGCGTCCAGCCCCAGAACCGTCAGCAGGAGCAGCGCATATCCGATCCGAAGTACGGTCATACGCCCTCCCGGCTCTTCCGGATCACCGGCATTTCCACGTTTTTCAGGATTTCGTCCACGATCTGCTCCGCGCTGCGCTCCATCATGCGGGCCTTTGTGCTCAGCATCAGGCGGTGGCAGCAGACGTCCGGGAAGATCGCCGCGACGTCCTCGGGCATCGCGTAATCCCGGCCCTGCACATAGGCATACGCCTTTGCCATCCGGCAAACGGCCAGCGCGCCGCGCGGGCTGAGGCCCAGCTGCACCAGCGGGTGTACGCGCGTCGCCTCCGCCAGACGCGTGACGTATTCATAAACGCTTGTCTTCATTTCCACAGCTGCCGCACGCTGCTTGAGCGCGTTCAGTTCCTCCGCGCCGACGACGGGGTGGACGCGGTCAAGCGGGTTTTCCGTGTGCCGCTCTTCGAGAATGCTGACCTGGCTTTTGAAGTCCGGGTAGCCCATGGTCAGCTTGACCAGAAAACGGTCAAGCTGCGAGTTCGGCAGCATCTGCGTACCGGCGGAGCCGGCGGGGTTCTGCGTCGCAAGGACGATAAACGGGTCTGGCAACGGATGCGTTTTGCCGTCGATGCTGACATGGCCCTCTTCCATCGCCTCCAGAAGCGCGGACTGCGTTTTGCTGGAGGTACGGTTGATCTCGTCGGCCAGCAGCAGATTCGTCATAACCGCGCCGGGCTTATAGACCAGCTTTCCGGTGTCCTTATCGTAGACAGAAAAGCCGATGATGTCCGACGGCATGGTATCGGAGGTGAACTGCACGCGGCGCGTTTCCAGTCCCAGCACGCGCGCGAACGTCATAGCCGTCGTCGTTTTGCCGACGCCCGGCACGTCCTCCATCAGGACATGGCCGCCCGCCAGAATTGCCATCAGGATACGCTCCATGACCGCGTTCTTGCCGACGATCACGGTTTCGATCTGGTCTAAAATTTCCTTGATTTTTTCCTGCATCTGTGTTCCTCCTGTTTATTCCTCTGGGCCTTCCTCCGTACCCGGATCGGGTTCCGGGCCGGGTTCGGGATTTGGATCTGGATCCGGGTCTGGGCCGGGGGTAACGGGCTCCGGCGCGCCGCAGAAGCGGCAGAAGCCGTCTACATAGCTGTGTGGATAGTTCTCATAGGTACCCGGCTGCTCCGTTTTGTCGCCGCAGTACACGCACTGCTTTACCTCAAGGCTGCAGGTGCATTCATCCACGACGATCTCATAGCTGTGCGGGTAGTCAAACGCGCCGGGCGCGTCGCGCTCAAACGTCTTGCCGCAGCCGCTGCACCGTGTCGTCTCATGACTGCAGGTGCAAAGGTCCAAGATAGCTTCCAGCGTGCCCTTGCAGACCTCCTTGTGGGTATAACCGCAGGTGCAGGCCCAGTCCTGCAGACCGTCGTCCCATTCGTAGCGGTGTTCGGCGCGTGAGCCCTCGATCTCCTCGCCGCAGACCTCGCATTCTTCCCAGTGTTCCTGTTCGCTGACATGGATCGCAGGTCTATGGCTGAGTTTCTCGGACGGTTCACGCTTTTCATAGCCGCAGTCCATACAGCGGGAGACTGTCTCGCCCTCCTGTTTACAGGTGGCAGTGTCTTCTATGAATTCAAAACGGTGTTCCTCTTCGATTTGCTTTTCGCAGCGGCGGCAGGTCTTGCTGTGCTGCTCGTCGTTCTGTTCGATCGGTGTGATCTGCCAGTCGTGCAGTTCCGGATCTGTGATGGCTTTCTGGCACTTGAGGCAGAATTCATAGCACATCGTGCCGTCTTCTGTCTCGCGGTATTCCGTCTGCGGATGCTCACATGCGCGGATCTTGCCGCAGCTTGCGCAGACGGCCGGTTCTGTGCCGTCCTGCGACCACTGGTGTGAAACGTTCAGCGAGCCGTTGAGCATGGACACGCAGAACGCGTTTCCAATGTCGCCGCTGCCGACGTCGCGGCCATAGGCCAGCGTATAGCGCAGCACCAGCACGTCGCCGTCCTGCAATTCGTAATCAGCAAGACTCGTAGTCGGATAATAGGTTCCGCCGCCGATTGAATACAGCCAGCCGGAGCCGTATGCGAAGTCAAACTCTCCAACGGAGGTATCGTGGCAGCCGTTCAGGCTGATGCCTGCCAGATAGATGCTGCGCCAGAGCGCGGCATAGGGTGAATTTTCGCCAAAAATGCCGTCGATGGCGGCAAGGACGGAATCACGGTCCGAGCCGTAGTCGGACCAGCTGCCGTGTAGCGCGTTGGCGCTGATGCCCATGCTGCTGCCGTTGCCGAGGCGTTTGAGATAGAATTGACTGTCGAGACTGCCGTTATATGCGGCCTCAGAACTCGGCCAGCCGAACGTGTTAGCTGACGTTCCAAACGGGTCGCCCGCGTCGTAGCCCCAGACGGCCTTTGCTACGCTGTAGGACGCGGGTTCGCCGGAAAGCACCTCGTAGCTGAGCGGAGATGTCACGCCGAGGCCCAGCACCGTCATGTCGATGTAGATCGTCGCATGACCAATGGGCTCGCCCTCGCGGGTGCGTTCACCCAGAAGGGTCAGCGTAATCGTGTCGCTGTTGCCGTAGGCATCTTCACAGCTGATGACCAGCGTATGCTCGTTTTCGTCGCCCGCCGCCGGATTCTCCGGTACAAGCTTGTATTGCAGCCGATCGCCTGACGCGCCGCCGCTGCGCTGCACCACGCCGTCCAGCGTCACAACGGTATCGGAGGCAGTCATCTGCGCGATGCGCGTGCCGTCCTCCTTTTCGCTCCACGCGCTCACGGTCAGCATGATTTCCGTCCCGTTCATCACCTTCTGCCCGTCGGTCAGATTCGTCTCGATGATAACCTTCCCGTCACCGCGCAGCTTGTAGGGAACATTGATTCTGAAGGTGTACTGTTCTCCGGCTGCGGATTTGGCCGTTACGGTGAAGGTATTTTCGCCCTCGCTGCCGTCTTCGTTGACCAGCAGTTCGATCTGGCCGGACGCATCAGCGCCGAGTGCTTTCGTTCTGCCGCTGCCGGACTGATAACAGGAAACGTCGCTGATCTCGACGCCGCTGGCCGCGTCGCCGCCGGTCAGCGCCAGCGTATAGGCAAGAACGCCGTCCGTTACCTCGTCACTGTAGACCGTCTGTGCCGTTTTGTTCTGCCCGTTCGCACAGCGGATCGCGGTCTGTGTCCCGTTCAGCAGTGTATAGCGCAGTTCTAGACTCACATCGCCGGAATAGCGGAGCACATAAGTAAATGTCAGGTTTTTCAGACTGCCGTCGCTTTTCTGATACCGCGCCTGCACGGTCAGAGTATATTTGATCGACGCGGCGCCGTCCGGGATGCGTAGGACGGTGCTGCCGTCCGGGACGGCAAGCGTCTGTGCCGCGCCGCCCTCTGCGGCAAGACTGGCGGAAATAATCCGCAGCTGCTCTGCATCCCGGCCATCCGGTTCAAGCCGGTAGCTGAATTCTCCGAGTTTCAACTCGGTGCGGAGGATCTCGGCGGAAACGCGGTCGCCGGGTTCGCAGACAATACTCTGCGCCTCGGTGCTGTTTTTCATCCAGACGAGATTCAGCCGGATATCCTGTTCCTCCTGCCATTCCAGCAGGAACGTGAACCTCAGCTGCCGTGTCCGGCCGCCGCTGTTGATTTCGGTGAGAAGGGCGATCGTATAGGTATTTTTTCCGTCCGCATCGCTCTGGAGCGTCAGCGCGCCGCCGTCTGTCTGCAGCGTACCGCTCTGCCCATCTGCGCTGCGGTACTCGGCAGAGAGAATCTTCGCGTCCTCGGCGCTTTCGCCACCCAGACGGAAGCTGTAGCGCAGGAGATTTTCGCTGATTTCATCGCTTTTGACTGTGCGCGCCGCCTGTCTGCCGGGCTGGCAGCGCAGACTGGCCGCGCCGCCGCTGGCCAGATTCCATTGCAGCTGCGCTTCCAAATCCAATTCGTCGGAATAGACCAGCACGAAGCAGAATTCGGTTTCCTGCTCCTGCCGCGTTCCATCCTCCAGCACATGCGTGCAGACAGCCTGCACGCGGAGCGTGTAATAGCTGTCCTCGCCCTGTGGGCCGACCTGCATTTCAATGCTGCCGCGGACATCCGCCGGTTCATAGGCGCCGTTGTTCTCCGAAAGCTGCACGCCGGTGATCTGCGTATCGACTGCGTCGAGTCCGCGCAGGTCCAGTTCATAGCGGAGATATCCGTCCGGAAGCTGCGCGGTGCGCACATCCTGCCGCACGGTCGTGTCCGCCGGGCAGATCGAGCGATACCGCTCCCCACCGTAGCGGTACCAGCTGAGCACCAGTCCGAGGTCGAGCGCATCGGGCTGCGCCTCGTCTCCGGCATCGTCCGTCTGGCCACCGGTTTCCTCGCCGGGCTGTTCACTGCTTGCCTGTCCGGGCTGCGGCTCAGGCGTGGGCTGCGGCTGCTCGGGGGATTTCTCGGGCGTCTCGTCGGTGTTCTCCTCCGGCGGCTGCTCCGGCTGCTGCTCCTGCTCCGACTTGCCGCCGCCCGAACTGTCTTCATGCGAAAGCGGCGCGGCGGCAAGCGTTCCGCCGTCTCCGTCGCCAAAACTCAGCCGTCTGACCGGCTGGATATTCTCCTTTCGTATCGGGTTTTCCGGCTCCTTCTGCTGCATCTGCAGCGCAGGAAGCACGACCGGCGCCAGCAGCGCGGCAGTCAAAACCACGCCGAACAAAACGCGGAACCAGCGCATATTCCAAAGCTTTCTCATAGAGGCCTCCAGTGCAAAACAAAAACACCCGATCCGCACACGGATCCGGTGTTCGCAGCTATAACCGAAGAGAGCAATTCTCCTGACTTGCGATCTGGGCGGATATCCGCCCGCGTGCTGCTCCTACCTTCTCACGGTTTCCCGCAATGGCTGTCTTTCGACCCGGCGCTTTCGCGCTTCGGAGCGGCCCTCTCGCGCACAGTTCTTTCGAGTAGGTCCATTCTTTTTTCACCATATCCTGCCGAACACCGCGGCAAAATACAGCTACACATCTTCGTTATTCGATTGCTTTTATCATACCGCAGCCGGGCGGAAAAGTCCACTGTTTTTTGCTCCTCTTTTCGCGCAAAAGGCTCCCCTAAAAAGAGGAACCAGCGCAAAGCGCCTGAGTGGATTGAGCGGCAGGCAGCAGCGAAAAGCGGAAGTCCAATGTGAATTCGTACTGCCTGCAGCCCCCTCCGACTCGGCGGAGCGCACCCACTAAGCCCCCTCTGAGAGGGGAGCCTTAGTGACAAGAAAAAGCCTCTCCCGAGGTGGGAGAGGCTTTTGTGTGGGGTTCAATCGTGTGATTTGTCAGGTAATTATCCAATCGTCGTGATAACGATCTTGACGTTCTTGTTGGTGCCGAAAACAGCTTCCAAGCCGGCCACATCGTCAATCAGGATTTGAACAGTTGCCATTTTGCCTTCTGCCCGAATCTGATCCATAACGTCCCAATAAGGCGCAGAATAGTTCAGCTTTTCGCCTGCATTGCCCTTGAACTTTTCGTTCTTCACTTCGTCACCGTTAACCTCAACAGTGACACAGATCGGGTCTACAACGATATACTCGACATAGATCTCTTCCTCGCCTGCACGGATGACATCAAAGAGGTTTCTGTCGTCCTTCGTGACTTTCGTTTCATAGGTATCGCCTTCGTAGTCGAAGGTAACAGAAACGAATTCCTGACTGCTCAGATCCCACGGATTTTTCATGACGTATTCCTGCTTGGCCGCGTCATACTTGAGCGCCGGGCATGTATTCCACTGCGGATACTTGTGGTTGAGCTTGATGTTCGTCACATTGCTGATGATCTCACCGGCGGTGTTCTTGATGGTCACATGGATGCGGTTGCGGAGGTTGACGCCGAAGGAGAGGGTGCCGGTGACAGGCTCCTGATTCCCCTTTGTGCCGGTGACGGAAACATTGATCTTCGTATAGTTACCGGTGATCTTCACAACGCGATACCAAACCGTCTTGGAGTTACCTGTTGCATCGGACGCGATCTGCTTAAACGCAGGGTTCGCTTCAAAGTTGAATGTAAGCTTTGCGTCCGTGTTGGCCGTAGCCGTGACCTTGAACTCGCTGCCGAGGTAGAGCAGAGCACCCTCCGAAATACTGGAGGTGACCTTTACTTCGGTCAGAGCCTCTTCCCACGTTGCAGTGTAGGTCGCATTGGCGGTAACAGTCTCAGCAACTTCGGGTTCCCAGCCGAGGAAGACGTAGCCTTCACGGGTGGGAGTGCCGTCGAATGCGGGGGTCGCGCCGCCTTCCTTGACGGTGTAGGTCTGGTCAGCGAATGCAGCGCCGTCAACGCCATCGGTGTAGGTGACGGTGAACTCCTTCACTTCCGGGGTGGGGGCGGTGTGGGTGATATCGATGTAAATGGGGGCTTCGGAGCCGCGGAACTGCCACTTGGAGAGGTCTGCATTCCAGTACCACGTTGCAGTCTCTGTTGCGGCCTGACCGTCTTTCAGATAATGCGTACCATATTCGCGGCACTCAGAGTTGTAGGCATCCAGATACTTGTTGGCGTCGAGCGTCATGACGCAAACCCACGGATAGGTGTACTTAGACAGAACCGAGCCGTCATTGGCAACGACATCACCAAGAGTATATGCGTCATCAACCTCGGTGATATAATCGAACCATGCCTGATGGTCATAGGTATCACACCACATGTAGACAGCGCCCAAGGATGAGCTGGTCGAGTTGACATAGTTGCGGAAGCGCTTTACGTCAGATACGGTGGGCTTGCTGGGCTTGTTGATATCGCCATCGTTGACATTGATGGTAAAGGTTGCAGTCTCTTCATACCAGGTACGACCGCCCTGAATGTTAATCAGGCCATAATTGTAGTAATACTTAACAGTAACCGTCGTGGAACCAACTGCAAGTGCCGTGTAGTTGAATTGCAGACAAGGCGGATTGGTCGTGAATTCATTGCCTGCCCACGGTTCAAGCGAGAACGAGAAGTCGCCAATGACGCCTTCGTTTGAAACCGTGACGCTGCCTTCCTTGGGAACAGCATAGTTCACAGGCGTGACCGTGCCATATCCGACAACAGTGTTTCTCGGGAGTCTCTGCCAAAAGCCAGTCTCACCGGCGCCTTTTGCTGCACTGCCGTCCTTCATATCGCGGAGATGCGAAAAGCTGGACGGAGTTCCCTTTTCCAAACTGGCATCGTCAAGTTTGGTCCTACCGAGATTAACTGTTGTTTCCGCAGCCATGGCCATCGGGATCATGCTGAGGAGCATGGTCAGGGCGAGGAGCAGGGAAATGAGTTTTTTGGCTTTCTTCATGTTCGTTCTCCTTCTTTTTAAACGGCATCTGAGCCAGTCGGCAAAAGCTTCGGCGGTTAGGCGGAAGGGCTGCTGCCGAATGGCTCAGAAGACCTCTTATTCTCTCAGCCGCTGCCGCCGCCGAAACGGCGGCAGCGGCTGAAATGCTGGGTTATACTGGGGATTCAGGGGTTGTGCGGATTACTCGTACAGCGACCAGTTGGGGTCGGCGTTCAGAGCCGTCCACTTTTCGGAATCCTTGACGGTGTAGGAATGGCTGTTGGTGGCCTCCTGCACGTTGAGGTAGTACCACTTATCGGCGGTGTTGTCGCTCCAGGTCTTCATGCCGGGCAGGAATGCGTCGGCGGACTTGGGTGCGCGGCCGGTGGCACGGTTGATCATGGCCATGAGTTCAGCACGGGTCACGTTTCTGTCCGGACGGAAGGAGCCGTCGGGATAGCCGGTGATCCAGCCAAGCTTGGCGCAGATGGCGATGGCGTTGGCTGCCCAGTAGCTGGCAGACACGTCGTTGAAGTAGTTCGCAGCGCCAGCCGTCTCGGTGAAGTTGGCGAGCATCGCTGCGAGTTCCGCACGGGTGATGGCTTCATTCGGGCGGAAATAGCCGTTGGAACTGTCGGTGATAACGCCGGCGTTGTTCAGAGTCGCAACGTAGGTGTTGTACCAGCTGCCGGTGGCGACATCGCGGAAGCCACTCTTGGTGGAGTAATAGGTCTTGCGGGAGCCTTCGTCCATGAGACGGAAGAGGATCGCGGCCGTCTCAGCGCGGGTGATGTTGCCCGTGGGCTTCACGGTGCCGTCGGGATAACCCTGAACGTACGCGAAGTGATCAGACGTGTTCAGCTTCGGGGTGGTCTTCTTGACGGTGACGCCGGGCAGGGCGATCAGGAACCACTTGGCGTAGATCGTCGTATCCTGCGTCAGCACAGTCGCAAAGTTGTACGGGGTTCTGTAGGTCTTGTCAGTGTACCAGCCGTCGAAGATGTAGCCGCCGTTGACGGGATCCTTGGGCTTCGCAACTGCATTGCCGTGACGAACCGTGACCGGGTCAATGCGGGAGCCGCCCATGGTGTCGAAGGTCAGGGTGTGGAAGTCCAGATCGTAGTAAACCGACAGGATGGTGTAGACAGGCTTGCCGTCCGCGCCGGGATAGGGCTGGATGGCGGTGTCAGTCAGCTTGCTCAGGGTGCTGTTGACGTTGATGTGATGCGTTGCACTGTAATCCTTGACAACCGCGGTGACGGTGGTGTCCTTCTTGGCGCTCAGGTGCTCGACCTCAGCGTTGGCAAGATCATAGGAGCCGTCGGGCAGCTGCTTGATGTGCAGGACGTCGTAGCGGACATAAATGTCGCCGATCGGGGTGGACGTCAGTTCAAACTTGGCGTAGATGGTCTTGTCTGCTTCCAGAACCGTTGCGAAGTCATACTCCTCGGTGAATTCGGGATCGACATACCAGCCGATGAACGTGTACTTGTCCTTGGTCGGGTCAGCGGGTCTTGCAACTGCATTGCCGTGGCGGACCGTGACCGGAGCGATGGTGGAGCCACCGTTGGTTTCGAAGGTCAGGGTATGATTGTCGAGATCATACTTGACATCGATCGTCAGATTCTTTTCGATCTTGATGTTCTGCTTCGTGCCAGCGTCGTTCGTCGGGTAGTGAGAGCCGTAGTCCTTCGCGGTCACAGCTGCGAGCGCTTCAAACTTGCCGCTCAGCGTTTCGACCTCAGCGTTGGCCTCATCATAAGTGCCGTCGGGCAGCTGCTTGATGTGGCGGACGGTGTAGTCGTAGGTGTTGCGGGTGTAGAACAGCTTCAGAACCAGAGAGCCGTCGCCAGCGATGTTGCCGGAGGCAACCGTGCCGGGAACTGTGCTGTCATAGGTGAAGTTATCGTAGGACTTTGCGGCTGCGGTCACGGTCGTGTCGGTCGTGCCTTTCAGAGGCTCGGTCGTGTCCAGAGCATAGCTACCATCGAGATTTTCCAGATAATGCTCGACCGTATACGGGGTGTCGGTTCTGGCTTCCCACTGTGCGGTGAAGACCACGCCGCCCGCGGTGATGGTGTAGGTGTCGCCAGCCTTGAGGAGCGTTTCATCGGCCGCATCGTCTGCGCCGTCAGCGTCAAGGTGGTCGGCATCATTTTCAGCCGGGATGACCGTAACGCTCCAGCCCTCGAAGATATAACCTTCGCGGGTCGGCTCAGTGGTGGGCAGGGTGAAGGTGTCGCCAGCGAAGTAGAAGTCATAGAAGTCGATCGCGCCGTCGTCATAGGTGTAGTTGACAGCGGGCATATTCTCGACGTTCTCAGCACCGGCTCTGAACGTAACGGATGCGAGGTTCAGATTGCCGGAGAGCTGGTAGCCGGCTTCTGCCGGATAGCCGGGCTCCATGTCCTCTTCGTTTACGGTCTTGTACAGGGCCGTCCAGGCGATCTTCTCGGCAATCTTGTCAGAAACGCCGGTTTCGAGGGCGATGTCGGTCGCCAGCTTCTCAGCAACTGCGCTCAGTTCTGCATCATCGTCGAAGTACAGATCGCTCGTCAGCGGCATTGCATCGAAGGTAAAGCTGCCGATGGAAATGTAGCCGAGGCTGTTGTAGCTGCCGAGGCCGAGACGGGACAGGGTCGCCTCGTTCAGCGTGATGGGCGTATCGAACTCTTTCGTGGTCAGCGGTGCAAAATAGCTGTTCAGTCTTGCGAATGCGTAGATGTTGTGCGGGGTGATGGTGTACTTGAGCAGAACATTCGTCCAGCCGTTGATCGTATCGTTCGCGCCGAACGTCCACTTGGGGCTGTCCTTCTTGTACCAGTTGGTATTGCCGTCTTCGGCCGTGTCGAGCGTATAGCCAGCGACATCGAGATCGAGGCCGAGGCCGTTCAGGAACTCAACAACGTTGGTGCCATAGGGCGCAGTCGTGGTGTGGAGCTTCGTAAGATCCGTCTTGCCTTCAAAGGACTGGAAGATCACGACATTCTCTTCGGTCTTGACATTGACCTTGACATAGTGCGTAGCCTGACCAGGCTGATGTTCGCCATAGGTCGTGCAGACGGGGTTCGGCTCGTGATCCTCAAGGATCACAGCGGTGTAGGAAGCGGAAGCCTTCTTGATCTGCTTCGCCTGCTCCACTGCTTCTGCCTTGATGGTGTCGAAATCGATGTTTTCACCATAAAGTCCGGAAACTTTATAGGTATAGAAATCCTCGTTCTGATAGTAAGCCGGTTTGCCGTTCACATACAGCTTGGCAACGACCTTGTAGGTCTTCTTTTCCCACTTCGCAACATAGGTCACAGTCTGCGTGACCGTTGCCGCAACTTCGGGCTCCCAGCCTGCGAAGGTGTAGCCGGTGCGGGTCGGGGTGCCGTTGAACGCGGGGGTCGTGGAATCCTTCCTAAGGTCAGAATAGACCTGATCGGCGAAAACTTCTTCGTTCTCAACGCCGTCGGTGTAGGTGACGGTGTATACCTCCGTCACATGTACGCGGCCCTGCGTCTTGAGCTGCCAGCTGTCCCCGGCCCAGATCAGCGTGACCGGAACGATCTTCTCATCGTTTTGGACATGTTTCAGGTTCTGGAACGTCGTGTTGAACTCGGCCACATAGCGTTCGGGGTAATAGCTGATGTCGCAAAGCCAGTCGTCCCCTTCCTGCCTCGGCTCGAAGACGAAGTAGTCTTCATCGTACTCGCCGAGCAGACCGTAGGCGGCCGTATGCTGCTGCGAATCATCTACGACGCACTTGACCTGAACAGCCATTTCAAGCTTTTTCAGCTCGTCAGCCGTCGGGGCTTTGGGCTCGCAGATGACTTCAACGACCGGCAGTTCACCCTGCTGCCTCCATTTCATGGTCTCGGCACCAGTTGCTTTGGGGTCATAGCGGAAGGTGATGGTCAGCGTTGCGTCCTGCTCGTTAACGAGCCGGTGCTCGGCGCCGGTGAGGGTGTTATATGCCACCAGATTCGGCGCTACCGTGACCGTCGCGGTGACGTAGTAGCCCTGCTCGTCCGTCTGCACATCGCTGATCGTATACTGAGACGGGGTGGCAATATAATCCGCCTTGTGAGCATGTGTTGCTTCGTTGTTCTTGCAGACGATAGCAAAACTGCCGTCCAGCGCCGTGGGCTTCTTGGGCTCCACAGGCGTCTCGGCGCACTTGACTTTAATGTCAGCCGTGACGCCGTCGGGGCCATCAATCAGGTGCCACGCGCCATTCTCCCACCGCCAGTTGATGCGGGTTTCCTCGTTTGGCTCCGTATCGGTGTGGGGTCTGCCGATCTCCTGATCGAACTGCGCAATGTATTTCGCTCTGTTCAGTCTGATGGAATAGATGTATCCATATTCCGTCCGATCCCAACCGAGGTCATCGTATGAACCGGGCAGGATGCGATAGTTCTGCTTGTACGGATTATGCTTGGACGGATACTCGATGCACTGCACACGAATCTTAGCGTTCGCTTCCTCGATGTTCGGCTTCTGGTCGCCGGGGATTTCGGGGGGCGGGGTCTGCTCACATTGGACAGGGAACGTCACGCCGCCTTCCTTGGCAACCCACTTGCCGCTCACCCAAGCCAGGGTGAATTTTTTCGTGTTGTCGCCAGTGAGCGTGTGTGCGCCGTGCGTGGCAACGTAGCTGCTAACATACGAGTCCGCAGTAACGGTGATCTCGCAGGTATAGCCATCGGTCGCGTTGCCTTCTACCTCGCCGATCGTGAAGGTGTCTTTCTTAAGATCATAGGTTTCCTTCGCGTGATCGGCAGGTTTTGTGCTGCACTCGACAGAAACCAGACCGGCTTTCTCGAAGTCGCCTTCACCGGGCTTGACCGGCTTATCGGCGGGTGGGGTCTTCGACTCCCAGACCGCGTAGAGGTTGGTGACCTTGGCGGTTGTTGTAATCGTATTGCCGCCTTTGACCGTGACAGTCGTATCGTTCGGATTCCCATTCCAGCCGAGGAATTTGTAGCCGTCTCTAGTTGGCTCCTTGCTGGAAACGGTGAACGTCACCTTGCCGGTGTTGGACTTTTCAGTCTGCGAAGCCGGTACACTATTTTCATCGCCGCCGTTGGCGTGGTAGTTCAGGGTGTAGGTGACCTGCGGGTTGGGATCCTTCGCAACCAGATAGATCGTCGTGCCCTTGTTGCAGGCAGTCGTCCCGGTCTTGTTGAGGGGCCAAACCGTCGGGTTCGCATTCGATTCTTTGCTCCAGCCAACGATCTGATAGCCGCTGTTCACAGACGCTCTGTCCGCAGCTGCCTTGATATCGCTGATGGCGATCGTGTGGTTGTTGTAGGCCGTGTCGCTGTGATTCGTCGAGTACTGGCAAACAAACTGCGTCTTTTCAGACGTGCCATAATTGTAGCCGATGTTGAACTCATCGCCGACATAAAGAACGGTGAACGTTACATCGATCTTGTGGCCGGTATTCAGTGCCTGCGGACTGATACCGTCGTCAGCCGCAAAGGCTGACACAGGCAGCATGCCGAGCACCATAATCAGAACTAACAAAAAAGCAACTAATCTCTTCTTCATTACTTCAGATCTCCTCCTTTGTATTGATTGTTTCGAATGTGGAAACTGCATCTATGTTAAAAATGGCCCAAGCCATTGGATTTTACAGGCGCTTCGCGCCGGGCAGAAGCATTCTTCGTCCGGCGGGTGGTCACACTTTTTCAGTTTTCCTTATCATACCACACCATAGGCCTCTGCGCAAGAAAAAACAGGGGTTATTTTCCACAAATTTGAGGGTCGTTTTTTGATGGATTGGTGGAGGGTTTGCTCCGGGTGAGCCTCCCCTTGCCGCGCCCCGCGCGGTAAGGCGGAGGTGGCATTTGCGTCAGCAAATGTCGGAGGGGATATGCCTCAAAATTCAGAGTGTTCCGAAATTTGTGACGTTCGCATCCCCTCAGTCAGCTTTGCTGACAGCGTCCCTACCCCTTTTGGCCCTTCGGGCCATTTCCCCCTGATAGGGGGAATCGGCCCCTTGTGCCCAAGGGGAGCCTTTTGCTTGTTAAAAAGGGGGGTGGGCTTCCCCGCGGGGGACGAGGAAGCCCGAGATACTTGCTTGAAGGGGAAAGGGTTAAAACGTTTCCAATGCCATAGGGTCATGCAACAGGATCTCCCCTGCTGGCATATATACCAATGATAGCATGCACTACATCTTTTTTCAAGTCTTTCCCGTGTTTTTTAACAACAAAAAATGTCTGCGCCAGACGCCTTGTACAGCAATATACATTAAATATTATAAACGCACGAGGGTTTTACCGGCCACCCGGGATTTTTGCGTAATTTAACATTGCGGTGAAAAATTTGATTGAAGTTTTACCGGATCGCGCTTTCGGATTTTAGACTGCGGCAGTATTCTGATGACCGTAGACGAGATGTCAAACAAATAAAAAAAGGAGATCATCAAAATGAAAAAGATGAACAAAATTCTGACGACTGTACTTGTCATTGCCCTCGCCGCGCTGACGCTTGCAGGCTGCGCGAAGAAGGATACTTCCCCGGTCACGACTGACGGCTCGAC
>OODJ01001013.1_pt1 | contig 24393 bp, 22 predicted proteins | sample 1671611 | NCBI WGS metagenome assembly OODJ01 (sample SAMN06348174, study PRJEB24527) | human gut metagenome | biome: human gut; feature: ankylosing spondylitis patient; material: feces | host: Homo sapiens | place: China | collected 2015-10 | reverse complement strand
GTGAACGCATAGAGATGAGCATCAAAAAAATAATCACTGGAAGTCAAAACATCATATAATCCATATTTAAATGTTTCGAACACCAAAACAGAACCTGTAAAAACAGGAAAAATAACCGTCCATTGAAGACCCATATACAAAGCCGCTAAGTATATTGCAATTACAAGAAGCATCAAAATATTATGAAAGGAATAATGAATTAAGCTACCCAACAATTCACTAAGAAGTTCCGATAAAATCTGAATAACCCGGGTAATGGTCCATATCAGAGTTACAACAATAATAAAAAGTCTGCCAGAAGCAATATCCGGATAATCGGAAATAGCCTGCTCTATCAGTTCCCTGCGTTTTTGCCTGAATTGGCGATGTGTCATAGATCTTTTCGTTCCTCCGTCTGCTGTGGATTTATTTTATTGATAAAACCATATACCACAGCTTATCATGCACCTTCCATAAAAACAAAATTCCTTGTTTCTTTGAAATAAGATTGTGTAAAAATCTGCATTTACATAGATATTATCGCATATTAAACGCTATTTGTCAATCTTTTTAACCAAATTATGACATGCTTTTTTAATCTTGCATGATATTTAAATGACGAATTTCCGAATTTTCAATGGTTTGATTGATCGCATACGCATATGGCTCAAGATAGTCGCCGAGTGACGGAGAAAGCCCTGTCCGGACAAGTTCACCAGCAATATCTGCGCATAAGGATTCTATCCATACAGCTTTTTGATTCGGTTCCGCCGGAGAAACAAGAAGCTTTTCAAGAAGGTCCGCGCGATCACCAAAAATCGGCAGCTTTCGCATCGCACGAAGCAACCATTTATAATATGGCGCATGCGCGCGATTTAAAAGAAAAATCATTTCGGCACAGTACTGTGCAAAGCGGCAAAGCGCAAACTGTGCTGCTCCGGATTCTCCATGAGCTATGCATCTTATATAATTATACTGTCCGGTTTGTGCCATCGCAATTGCTTTTGATGCGATTTTTTTGCGCCAAACATCGGAAGGCATCCCCTTTAAAATGATCTCCCGGATTCGTGTAAACTCCCCAAGCGGATCTGTGAATACCTCGCCGTTTGTTGCTTCAGCAAAATAAAAAGAAGGCGTATAGAACCAATCTTGCCAAGTTTCCGGCGCACCGCCACATCCGGTATAAGCGGAATAAAATTCGGATATGGTATGCACACCCTTCTTTCCGCCCCCCATCACGCTACTTTGCTTTAAGGAAATCCCGCGAAATTCCGCCGGCAGCGAAGCATACGCACGAAATAGGCGGAATCCCATCAAACGCTCGTCTTCCTCGGTAATCCAAAGACAAAATCCGGGCGCATAATCATGGTCGCGGGAAATTTCGTCGTCAAAACCAAAGCATTCTGAGCCGTGTCCGACAAGGCCTGCCGCAATCCGCTCTGTATATTCCGGGAACTTTTCATCCAGCATAGGACGTCCGTATTCCTCCCAAAAAGCACGGGAAAGCTCAAGTCCTGTCATAAATCTCCTCCGCTTTGGATTTCAGTTGTGCTTCTCTTGAAAAATATCCGAAAAATCCAAAGGACGGTGCGCATTTTGAGCAGATAAAGGCATAATTCCCATCATGCGGAAGATGTTCTGACATCAAATAGGTCCACGCCGTTTCCATAAACGACGCAATGCGAGGATCTTCCGGATTTTTATCGTAATACAGATGGGCAAGATTGACATAGCTCACTGCGATTTCCCCGTCGTTATCTCCATTTTTGACAAGAGTACGAATCGCCGTCCGGTAATTCTCATCCGCCTTTTCAAAATCCCCAAGCTCCGCATACGCGGATGCCGCATTGTTGCAGAGCGCAGCAAAAAGATAGCTGTCAGAGGGAAGATGATTCTCGTAAATTTTTTTCGCCCGCGCATAATACGATATCGCCTCGGCTGCTTTTCCGAAAGCTTTCATGGTTGTAGCACCGTTCACATAAATGGTACCACCTGACACGGAATCGGAAAGTCCCAGCTCCTCTATCAATGAAAATGCTTCCGTAACAGCCGAAAGAGCTCGGTCACCCTCGTCTGTTCTCCGGAAATATCCGATTTCCTCGCTCAAAATTTCAAGAAGTCCGCGGAAATCTCCCAATGAACGCGCTTCTTTTTCCCAATAGGCAAGGAGCCTCCCTGCACCTGTAAGATCATCTCTTGAAAAATACTCGTCCAGCTTTTCCATCACACGCCGGATCGGTATCCGGTCAGATGTCTCTTTGGAACAGCTCTCACAACGCTCATGAAACTCCATCATTTCCCATCACCTCTCTCTGAATCTATCTTGTATGGAATATCAGTATTCGATTCCTTTTCTGGCGGCGATACGTTTATCAAACGGATGCTTGATTTTCCGCATCTCGGTAATATAATCCGCAAGCTCAAAAAATCCGGGATCCGGATCTCTTCCGGTCAGAATAACCTCGGGATGTTCGCCGGAAAGATATAACAAAAGTTCTTCTCTGTTTACCATTTCATGTCGGCATGCGGCAAAAATTTCATCCAAGATCAAAACATCATAACTGTGTGAAAGCAAAAGAAGCTCTGAGAGATAGGCGCTATAGCAATGTTTTGCCGAATCTCTTTGCTTATTGTCCATATTCGCATAACGTCCATAATGCTCTGTAGCACACTGCACGGTAATTCGGGGAATCTTTTCCAATATACGGATCTCAGAGGAGGACCCGTCTTTGAAAAACTGCCCGACAAGGATCTTTTTCCCGCTTCCCGCAGCGCGTACGGCGAGTCCTACCGCCGCTGTCGTTTTTCCTTTTCCGTCACCGTAATAGATGTGAATCAGTCCATTCTGCATCATATTTTTTTCTCCAATATCTCATAAATCAGTCTCATATCGAGCGCACCGCGCACAGCGTCCGCAAGCTTATCATACTGCGTGTCCCTGTAAGCAGCTCTGTCAAACGGACGCTCTGCATCAAATATGAGTCCGCGTCTTTTGCAAAGCGCACGGATAACCTCGTCTGCAATTCCCTGCGCATCAAACAACCCGTGTACATAACTGCCGTAAACATTTCCGCAGCATACAAGCGTGTCTTTTTGGGTACTGCTGCCCATGTGAATCTCATAACCGGTAAAATCACATCCGGAAAGTCCCTCAAATATACCTTCTACTACGCCAAGTTTTCCGGAAACCTGAAGGCGTGTTTTTTCACTTTGAAATATCGTTTCCATTTCCAGAAGACCCATCCCAAGGATAGAGCCTCCGCTCTCAGCTCCATCCGGATCGGAAATGGTTTTGCCCAGCATCTGATACCCACCGCAGATACCAAATACAGGTACACCGCGGGAAACAAGCTTGATAACCGCCGCTTCCAGTCCGCATTCCCGGAACCAGACAAGATCAGAAATGGTGCTTTTGGTTCCCGGCAGGAAAATCAAATCCGGAGAGCCCAATTCACTTATAGATGAAATATATCTCACGGAGACATTTTCATACCGTTCAAACGGCGCAAAATCTGTAAAATTGGAGATACGCGGAAACCGAATTACCGCAATATCGATCTCTTTTTTCTCCGTATTTGAAAGGCGCCGGCTGAGGCTGTCCTCATCATCGATATCTGCGTCTACATACGGAATCACACCGGCACAAGGAACTTTCACAAGATCATACAGCATGTCAAGTCCGCTCTGCAGAATAGAAACATCACCACGGAATTTATTGATAACAGTCGCTTTGATTCGTTGACGTTCCTGCGGTGCAAGCAGCGCCATGGTACCGTAAAGCTGGGCAAATACGCCGCCGCGGTCGATATCCCCCACCAATAACACCGGGGAATCCGCCATTTCCGCCATTCCCATATTCACAATATCCGTCGTTTTGAGATTGATTTCTGCCGGACTTCCCGCCCCTTCGATCACAATAATGTCATACATGTCCTCAAGTGTATGATAAGCGCGCAGAATTTCCGGAATGAGCTCTTTTTTATATCGAAAATATTCCGCCGCGCGCATATTGCCGCGAACCTCTCCACCTACAATCACCTGTGAACCTACATCCGTAGTCGGCTTTAAAAGAATGGGATTCATCAGAACAGAAGGCTTGACGCCTGCCGCCTCCGCCTGCGCAACCTGTGCCCGCCCCATTTCCAGGCCCTCTTCTGTAATAAAGGAATTCAGCGCCATATTTTGAGATTTGAACGGCGCCACACGGTATCCGTCTTGTGAAAAAATGCGGCAAAGCGCTGTACAAACAAGACTTTTTCCTGCACTTGACATGGTTCCCTGTATCATAATCGGCTTTGCTTTTTTCATTTCAGAATCTCCTCTATTGCCTGAATCAAAATTTTATTTTCCTCATGGGTTCTCACCGCAATACGATAATACCGGCTGTCCAAGCCCTCGAAGTTGGCGCAGCTGCGAATCAGAATCCCACGATTGAAAAGCGCATCGTAAAGCGGCTTTTCCGTACAAAATAACAGAAAATTCGCCGCTCCGTCGTATACCTGAAAACCAAATCGCGAAAGCGATTCCAAAAGATACGGCTTTTCTTCAGATATCAGATTCCGAAAGCGTTCAAGAAAAGAGGTATCTGCAAGCGCCGCGATTCCAGCCTCCTGTGCGACCGAGGAAACATTCCAGCACGGCACCTTCTTTGCCATACGCTCTAAAAGCGCCGTATCCGAGCACAGACCATATCCAAGCCTTATCCCTGCCATACCATAGCTTTTGGTGAATGCCTTTAAAACAAAAAGATTCGGATAGTTCTTTAAAAGCGCCGGAATGTCATAATTTTCCCTTCCATCAGAAAGATCGAGAAAGCAGCAGTCGAGAAAAAGCCTTGCACCGACGGTTTGACAGCGATCCGCCACAGCCCGAACAAAAGACACATCATAAAGAACGCCGGTCGGATTGTTTGGCACACAGAGAAATACAGCGTCGGTTTTGTCCGTAATATGGGAAAGAAAATTTTCATCTGGTCGAAAGCCGTCGCACTCTCGCATAAGAAAAGTGGTAAAGGTCCCTCCTGCTGCTTCCCATGCCGTTCGATATTCCGAGAATGTAGGAACAGCCGCAAGCGCCTTTCCGCCTACAGCGTAAGAAAAAGCATAAATCAAATCAGCGGCACCGTTTCCGCAAAGAATTTGAGAATATGGAATCCTCTCATAACCGGAAAGTGCCGCCCGCAGACGTCTGCAATAGGCATCCGGATAGTAGGAAAGCGTATCCAAAATATCCGTGAGCGCATGTTTCACCGTTTCAGGTGTGCCAAGCGGATTGACGTTTGCAGAAAAATCAATCCGAATCATACGTCCGTACCGATCGCCCCCATGAGGATTGTTTCGATCCATCAACATGACAGCTCCTCCCGTTAAAGACATACAAAGGAAAATCCCGCTATAAAAGCGGCAGAAAATTTCAGTGCAAGCGTTACTGTCAGCAGAAAAACTGCCGTAACATACATCAAGCGGTTTGCTCTGCGAATATCATTCGGTTCAATAGGACGCACGGCATCCCCGATATACTCTTTTTGGCAAACCACGCCGCCGTAAACCGCATCGCCGGCAAGCCGAACGCCCAAAGCGCCCGCACATACCGATTCCGTCTGCGCGGAATTCGGACTTGCATGCTTTCTTCGATCACGGCGGAAAATTCGAACAGCACCGCCGATATCAAGCCCACAAAGTGCGGAGGAAAGAATCATCAAAACCGCTGTGATACGGGAAGGAAGAAAATTGAGCAAATCATCCGTCTTCGCCGCCGCACGTCCGAAATATTGATACTTTTCATTTTGATATCCCACCATGGAATCCATCGTATTGACGGATTTATAGAAAAATCCGCCTGCTGCGCCAAGAAGAAAAAGATACAGCATCGGCGCCGTCACTCCGTCCGACGTGTTCTCCGCCACAGTCTCAACCGCTGCGCGTGTCATGCCGTCAGAATCCAAAACATCCGTGTCACGTCCGACAATATTCCGAAGCGCAAGGCGCGCCCCCTCTGAATCTCTTTTCTCCAGCGCATGGCAGACTTTCATGCTTTCCTTGCGAAGCGAATGAGCGGCAAAAATCTGCCAACACATCACAGTTTCCACGACAAAATACACCCACGGATGGATAAAATACGCCAAAGTAGAAATGACAAGCGGAATAAGCGTCGATACCAACGTGACAAGAACGACAAGCCATCTGCCTGCCATGAGCTCTCCGTTTTTTGTCTTCGGAAACCGTGCACGTAGTTTTTTTTCGAGAAAGGATATCCATTTTCCGATTCCACAGACCGGATGCGGAAGCCTATACGGGTCTCCGATAAGGCAGTCAATCAGAAATCCCGCAAGAATTGCAGCGGACGAAAAAAACAAATAAGTACCCACGTTAAATTTCTCCTGTCACTCTAAGGATTCCGTTTTCATAAGACGTGCAGTAGCCATGACCGTTTTTGCACTGCCATGCAAAATAAGAATGAGACGGCTCATAGGATTCTAAAATACTCATAATGGTACCGCCGTGTACGACAAGTGCAAGGGTATCCTCCGCTTGGTGTGCCTTAACAACGCCCGCAAAAGCCGCGGTACATCGCGCTCGAAAGGCGTCTGTATCTTCCCCGTCCGGAAAAGGCAGCACCCCGCCGCTTTCCACCCATCTAAGATAGGGTGCATCCTCCATCAGCTCCGCATAATTTTTTCCCTCATATCTTCCGAAGTCGCATTCTCTGAAATCCGGAATAACAATCGGCTTTTTGTCCGGATAAATCATCGCTGCCGTTTCAAGGCAACGCTGCATCGGAGAACAATAAAGCGTATCCGCCTCAGGATATAACCGCTCCGATAACAGCGCTTTTCCCTCTTGACAAAGCGGCAGATCTGTGCTTCCGATATAGCGTTTTTCGAGGTTTCCTGCCGTCATGCCATGACGGATAAAATAAATTGTCATTTTATCATCACTCCGATCCCGCAGAATACACGGTATACATGCTGCGCTCTTTCGGCAAGATAACAGCAAATTCTTCCGACAGTTTCCCGCCATATGCGCTCTTCTTTCTCCATTGGAACGATGCCGCATCCCACCTCGTCGCAGATGATAACGGCGTCCGGATAGCGGGCAAGATAAGCGTCCAATGCCGGAATATCCATGCCATATCGCACAGCATCCTGAAGATTGTAAAGGCAATTTTCAGCGCCCACTATTCCGTCGGTATAGCCCGTGACGCCAAGTGTCTCTTTTGCGAACGCAAGCTTTCCCTGCGCGCGTCCGCCTATTATGAGTATCATAACAGCAAAATCCTTTCCGCTACCGTCACCGTAAGGCAAACGGCAAGCTCCGAAATCTGAAGGAACCATCCGGCGATATCTCCGGTAAATCCGCCAAATATCCGATAAGATTTGATTCGATAATACAAAAAAGCGAGTCCTGCCGCTGCAGCTCCCGCGGCACCGCATATGGGATTCAGCCATACCATCAGTGCTACGGAAAGCACAATGAATACCGGCATCATGATATTGACCGCTGTACGGCTTGCACTTTTTTTCTCGTGTGCGCCCATGCCGTCTTCCCTCGCTGACCGGAAGTTCACGACAGCAAGCGCGCTCATCGCGCGGGACAGAACAAATCCCGGCAGGATAACAAAAAACGCTGTATCAAGCTCCGTCAAGGCACCAAAATACAAAAGATACCATAACCCGCAATAAATTACCGCAAATGCGCCGGCGTTTGGATCTTTTAAGATCTGAAGCTTCTTTTCCCGCGGCGCAAAAGAGGATAGCGCGTCTACCGTATCGCAGTATCCATCCAGATGGATACCCCCTGTGACAAGCACCGGCACAGCGAGCAACAGCGCCGCACGCAGCACGGCACCTACTGCAAGAAGCCCGCAGAGAGCATGGACAAGCAGCATCAGAGCACCGACAACAGCGCCCACAAGCGGAAAAAAGCAAAGAGAATATTTGGTATTCCGCTCATGATACTCAATGTGCGGCATCGGAATCCGCGAGAACGTCGCGAATGCGGCAATTATATTTCCGATAACAAACATGAAGCATTTTCTCCTTTCCGAATCACGGGGATACCCGCAACCACTTCAATGACCTCATCCGCCATTTCAGCAAGACTGACATTGATTTTTCCTAGCCGTTCAAGATAAAGCATTGTAGAATCGTCATATCGGATTCCATCGGAAAAAACCTCATTTGTGACAATCACAAGACGAACTCCCCTTTCCAAAAGACACCGAAGTCCGTTTACAATGACCTCTGAGCAGGACTCTCCTGCGCCACTCGGTTCATACATTTCGTTTGCAAGAAGATTCGACAGGCATTCAACAAGCACGGTATCGCCGGAATTTGCCGGCAAAGAGACGATATTTACCGGCACTTCGTGTGTGACAAAACCCTTGCCCGCCCTCATCTGCCGGTGCCGTTCAACGCGCTGTCGGCTTTCCTCGTCGTAAATCATCATCGTCGCGGCATAGATAAGCGAGCCTCCGCCTTTCTTATGCATAGAAACGGCACGTGCTTCCGCATATGCGCTTTTTCCGCTGCCGCTTCCTCCCGAAATCAAAATCATGCTCATAGCGGCTTATATTCCTCAATTCCCGTTTCTCCGAACGTGGGCATATCAAAATACACACGAAGCGCCATGTCAATCAGCGGCATAACGGAAACCGCCCCGGTCCCCTCTCCGAGCGCCATACCAATATCAAGCAGCGGCGTAAATCCCAAAGCCTCCATCACAGGAGCGGCAGCAGGTTCCGCGGACAGATGAGAGGCAATCATATAATCCGCGCTTGCGGAACAAAACCGTTTTGCCAGCAGTGCCGATACTGAAGAAATAAAGCCATCGATGATAACAGGAATCCGGCACAGCGCGCCGCCGAGAAACAGTCCGCACATACCGGCAATATCATAACCGCCGACTTTTGCAAGCACATCCAGCGGATCATCAGGATTCGGCGCGTTACAGGCAATCGCATCCTCAATCACATGGATTTTATTCTGAATTTGAGAAACAGAAAGTCCCGCGCCGCGCCCTGTCATCCCGGCAGGCTTCCTATGCAACAAAACGGATGCGACAGCACTTGATGAGGTCGTGTTCCCGATGCCCATCTCCCCCGCGGAAAGCATGGTATATCCTGCGGCAAACCGTTTCCTTGCAACCTCAATGCCCCTTATTACGGCAGTTTCCGCCTGTTCTCTTGTCATAGCCGGCATATGACGGAAATTTTCTGTTCCGTAGGCTACTTTCCGGTTCATAATACCCGGCACATCGGCAGCCATACCAATGTCGACCGCAAGCACGTCAGCGCCCGCAACTCCTGCCATACAGCACACACTTGCTTTTCCTTTCAGCATATTGCCCGCAACAACCGCCGTCACATCGCTTCCGGTCTGCGTCACACCCTCTGCTACCACGCCGTTGTCCGCACACATGACCACCGCGCACTTTCTATAGGTTCGCTTTAACTCTGCCATACCGGCAAGACGTTCCAGAACATTTTCCAAACGTCCAAGTGCTCCTAATGGTTTGGCGATATGATCAAGATGAATCTTTGCCGCTTCCATACGCTCCCGTGAAGCGGGTACAATCGTTTCACAAATGGTTTTCAGTTCTGTTTTCATCGTTTTTCTCCGCAATAAAAAGATAAATGGGATTCTGTGCTTGCATCAACCGATAACCTCCAAGCTTTTTGCTTCGCGAAATGTTTACCGAGATACATTCGTAGTTTGAAAGCCCAAATTCGGAAAGACATGCCGCCGTTTCCCCTATGGTTTCCAATGTCACCACACTAATCACAATCCGGGCGCACGGATTTTTTTTGAGAACCGACGCGAGAATCTCCCGCATATTTCCCGCGCTTCCCCCAATAAAGACATGTGTCGGAAGGGGAAGCTCCCCTATTACATCCGGTGCTATTCCCAGCACCGGTATCATATTGGGCACGCCAAACTTTTCCGCATTCTGACGAATCAGCGCCACAGCCTCCGGATTTTTTTCCACCGCATAAACGATTCCGTCATAAGCTACAAGCGCGCATTCCACTGAAACGGAACCGGTTCCCGCCCCGATATCATATACAACAGAATCACGGGACAGCGAAAGCTTCGATAAAATCAGCGCTCTCACCTCACTTTTGGTCATGGGCACGTCACCGCGCTGAAATTCATCGTCGGGAAATCCCAAACGGAGTCTCTTAACGGGACTTGGATTTTCAATCAGCATACAGGAAAGCGAATCAAATTTAGATTCACAAAGTTCGGATGCCGTTCCCGCCGTAATGGTTTCCTCTTTATAAGAAAGCCGCTCGCCGATCGTCACTCGAACATGAGAAAGTCCATACTGACAGAGCATGCGGCAAATGAATTTTGGGGTAAACTCTCCACCGGTAAGAAGGAATACCTTTTCCGACATTTTTACACGGGAAATGATATTGCAGTTTCTTGCATGCATGCTGACAAACATCCAATCCTCCCACGGAACACCAAGTCGTGCGGCAAAATAAGCGACCGAGCCAATTCCCGGTATCAATCCGACATCATATCCCTCAAGCTGTGTCAAAAGCTTTTTTGCACCGCTGTAAAAACCGATGTCACCTGTCATGACCACACAGATTTTTGACGAAGCGTCGGCATCGATAACAGCTTTGACTCGCTCCGGAGAAAATTCTGCCGCATAACGCTTCCCGCGGTAAATTTCCTTCAGAGAGCAAATAAGCCGCTCTGCTCCGACAATCAATCCTGCATCCTGCAGCGCTGTGTGCGCCTGCATGCTCAAAAGCGACAACGCCCCACAACCACAGCCAACAATATCGATATGCTTGCGAAATGGAATTCCCAAGAAATCCGACAGAAGATGAATCGCTTCCTCTAGCGAAACTCCGCTGTCGGCGGGCGCACCGATCACAACGGTCTTCATGCCAAGCTTTGCCGCCGCATTTATTTTTTCTTCAAACCCGCCGGCGGTACCAGACTGCTTCGTTACAAGCCACTTTGCATTTGCAGACCGAAAATTGGCAATGTTCGTCTCATAAGAAAACGGGCCCTGCGCCGCAATGATGTGCGAGGGCGGAATATGTTCCGCCTCGCATACCTCTAAAGATGGTATCGACGGCAAAACACGTACATAAAGCCGCTCTCTTGCAATTTCGGAAAAAGCCGGCAGCTCTTTCATACCGGTGGAAATAAAAATATTTCCTTCTTTATCAGACAGATACTTTGCAGCACCGGACGCATCCGACACATAGATACAACCGGGAACCACGCCCCCTGTATCACGGGCAATCCGCAGATACGGACAGCCGGACGCCTTGGCCGCATGCTGAATATTGGAGGAAACCTGTGCCGCATACGGATGCGTCGCATCCGCAATTAGATCAAACTTTTTCTGAATAAAAAATGATTCCATGCCCGTCTCATCCAGCCGTCCCGTGCGGATATCTGCGTTTTTCAGTTCATCCAGCAAAATTTCGCCGTACTCTGTTGCGACACAAACAGTAAGGTCACAATTTCCGGCAAGAAAAAAAGCAAGTTCCTTTCCTTCCGTTGTTCCGGCAAATAAACAAATTTTTTTCTCAGACATCGCGGTATCCTCTCGGCATCATCATTTTTTCATTTATGATTTTTGTCATACGGCTTCTTATAAAAGCAGGCATAAATATATCCGCTTTATCATCCGCAAACCCATAAAATTCATTCAAAGCAAACCCTCCAATCCGATTCAGACGCTGCCACTGTAACGCCATTCCGTATGAATTTCGGAAGGATAAGCGTCCCTCCTTCTGCCATTGCTGCACGCTCACAAACATTTCCTACCCCTACCGTTTGCTTGACAAACGCCGACTCTTCGAAGTTTCCCTGCACAGAAGCAAGTGCTGCCGCAGAATAAAAACAGGGAGAAATTTTTAAACTCTCACAGAAATGAAGAAGTCCTGTCTCACCGCGTTTCAAGTCGATAGAGGAAATCCCTTTTACAGAAAGAATGTCGATCCCGGCGGCATCAAGTGCTGCGAATACAGCGTCCCGAATGACTGCCTCCGAGATATCTTTGCGGCATCCGACGCCAAGTGTCACACAGCGCGGAACCAATCTCAGCGTTTGCTGATAAGGAGAAAGTCGGCGGATTCCGATATAAACACCAAGCATTCCCTCATCCGCCGCAACAAGCCCCGCAGGAAGCACCGCCGGCAGCGGTTTTTCTGACATAACCGGAACCACATCCTCCAGAATGGCGGCAGAAATTTCCTTTGCGATTTTCATGGAAGAAATTGCAAACCCATTTTGGACCGCCCATGCGTCAACAGAAAACCGTCCGGAAACATCCGTCGCTGTTGTAATAACCGGAATCGCCTTCAGTTTTTGTGCAAGAGAAACTGCCATACGGTTTGCGCCGCCGATATGCCCGGAAAGGATCGGAATAACAAATTTCCCAGCATCATCCAAAACAAGCACAGCCGGATCTGTCGTTTTACTTTTTACATAGGGAGCGATATTGCGCACGGCAATTCCGCAGGCACCAATAAAAACCAAAAGCTCCGCCTCTTCAAATAAAGATTTAACATCCGCACATATGCTTTTATGCGCGGTAAAGCCATGCGGAACGGCAAATTTTTCAATAGAATGAATTTCACTGCCAACAAAATGTTCCTGCACACGCAGCGCGATACATGCGCCCTTTTCCGAAAAAACAAAAATATGAACTTTCATTGCAGCGCCTCGCGAAATCCAGTTGAAAAGTCCGGAGCATACAATCTGGAACGATAAGAGGATTCATTCAGAAACTCACCTACCACAATCAGCGCTGTATTTTCGATTCCGTTTTCTTTCGCCGTTTTGGAAAGTGTTTCCACTGTACAGCGTAAAATTTTTTCATCTGGCCATGAAACCTTGTATAATATCGCAGCGGACGCATTTTTTTCGTATCCGCCGGCAAGAAGCTCCTCTGTCAGTTTATCCAAAAGCCCCGTACTGAGAAAAATCACCATTGTCGCTCCATGTATGGCAAAAGAACGTATCGATTCTCTCTCCGGAACCGCTGTACGTCCCGCCACACGGGTAATCACAACACTCTGAGATACGCCAGCGGGTGTATATTCCGCATGCAGTGCCGCCGCGGCGCCGCAAAACGAACTGACACCGGGGCATACATCATATTCGATGCCACGGCGATCCAAAAATTCGAATTGTTCCCGTACTGCGCCGTAAAGAGACGGATCTCCCGAATGCAGCCGAACTATCATCCATCCTTTTTTCTCGGCTTCAAGAATCACCTCTTCTATTTCCTCCAGCGTCATTTTGGCGCTGTTATAGAGCAGACAATTTTTTTTGGTATAGGATAACAATTCAGGATTGACAAGCGAGCCAGCATATATAACAACATCCGCTTCTTCCAGAAGGCGTTTTCCCCTTATCGTAATCAAGTCGGCAGCACCGCAGCCCGCACCTACAAAATGTACCATACAGTTCCTCTTTATCATAAGTTCTTCCTAATTTTTCTCAACTTCAATAAGCTGATCGTCCATTTCATTTTTGATTTTTATAACAAGATCCGGCACATTCGGTGTTTGAAAGAAAACGCCCTTCCGATTGGAAAAAACAACGATTCCAACTTCTGCAACACCCTTCATTTTTTCCGTGACATGAAAGACGATTTTTTCCCCGATACTGCATGCGACAGATGACAGAAGTCCTTGTTGTTTCACAATATCCAACATGTCGTCGGTCATGACGCTTTCCATCAATTTCCGAACAGTATCCGTATCCGCTCCGCAAAGAGCGGCGTGGGAAGCAAAAATTTCTGCACGGCAGTCACCGTAGCGTGAATGCGTATTCATCATGCCGCAGGCGAGCTTGACAAGCTTACCGATATGCCCGACAAGCAAAACACCGCGAAAGCCCACTGATACGGCATGCTCCAAAGCTTCTCCGATATAATTTGAACATTTCACGGCAGTGCCGATAGGAAAACCCATGGTTCCGGAAAGAAAATCTTCCCCGTAATTTCCCGGTGTAAGAAGCAAATATTCGAATCCTGCCGCGCGCTTTACGTTCATTTCAATCCGGATGGTATCGATTACCGCCGCATCGCTCATCGGCTCTACAATCCCCGTGGTTCCAAGGATGGATATCCCACCTACAATGCCAAGTCTGGGATTAAATGTTCTGGCAGCAATCTCTTCTCCTCCCGGTACAGAGATTTCAATCAAAAGGCCGCCGATGTATCCGGCTTTTTCCATCACTTCGAGCAGCTCCAGGCGTATCATTTCCCGGGGAACGCTGTTAATAGCGGCAGCTCCAGGCGGCTGATCCAACCCTGTCTTTGTCACACGCCCCACTCCTTTTCCGCCTTCAATCCGTATTTCAGGCTGCTGCGCGGAAAAGCGCGCTGCTTTTGCATAAATCTGGATTCCGTTTGTCACATCCGGATCATCACCGGCATCCTTTTTTACGGCACAGCTTACAAAATCAGAACCGATTTCGATATCCTCAATCGCAAGCAGCAGCTCTGTGCCGTTTGGCGTCACCAGATGTACATGCTCGATCCGTTCCCCAAATAAAAGCATCAAAGCCGCAGCTTTTGATGCAGCTGCGGCAGCAGATCCCGTCGTATATCCGCAACGCAATTTTTTTCCATCCTTTGTTATATAACGACCTTTCATCGCCGGATTTGATACAGCAGTGCGTTGCAGATAGCCGCTGCGACACTGCTGCCTCCTTTCCTTCCGCGCGCAACGATATACGGAACATTCGCTTTCATAATGGTTTCCTTAGATTCGATAATATTGACAAACCCGACCGGTACCCCGATTACAAGTGCAGGAGAAAGCTTTCCCGACGTAATCAAATCATACAGCTCAAGAAGCGCCGTTGGAGCATTTCCAATGGCAAAAATACAGGATTTCTCGAGTTTTGCCGCCTTTTCCATAGAAATCGCGGCGCGCGTCGTACCACGCCGCATCGCTTCTTCCCCGACATCCGCATCGCTCATAAAACAATGAACAGTCCCTCCAAGTTCGGCAAGAATTTTTTTATTGATTCCCGATTTTGCCATTTGGGTATCAGTAACAATATCACATCCATTCCGAAGCGCTTCCAGTGCCTTTATCACGGCATGTTCCGAAAAACAAAGATTTTCCGCGAAATCAAAATCGGCAGTCGCATGAATGACGCGCTTGACGACAAGCTCATTTTCCACCGGAAGTTTCACGGCAAGCTCAGATGTGATAATTTCAAAACTTTTCTTTTCAATTTCCATCGGATTATGCAAAATCATCGCTTTTTTCTCCTTCTTTTTCTTTCCTGTAGCTCTCACATGCGGCTAGAAACCGTTTTGCGGTCTTGGGATTGGAATAAAAATGCAAATGCGGATAACCGGCATACAGATTTTTTCCTGTCATGACACAATTCCACACGGTCCCGTTCTGCTTTTCGGCATAAAACCCATCTCCGTTTTCCGTACTGTCATAATAATGAAATTCATGCGCCCGTATACTCTCTCCTGCGCACAGCAGCAATCCGTCCCGACGCGCAGTCAGCGTGACATAACCAAACCGGACAAGGTGTCCCGTGTTTCCCCCGGACGACGGCAGCGCACCCACCATCGGAATCCCGTCAAGCTGTTCTCCAAGATAAAGAAAGCCACCGCATTCCGCGATACATGGCATTCCTGAAAGCACAGCTGCTTTAACAGACGATCGCATCGTATCGTTTTCAGAAAGCTTTTTTTTATAAAGCTCAGGATATCCTCCCCCAAGATACAGACCGTCGCAGTCCGCAGGCATTTTTTCATCCTCCAGAGGACTGAAAAAGATAAGATCCGCGCCAAGCTGCCTCAAAAGTCGGAAATTATCACCATAATAAAAACAAAAAGCTTTGTCATACGCTACCGCAATCCGAGGATGCTCTTTGGCGGTGCTCCGAAATGGGATGATAAGCGGCTGATATCTGACACGGCAGGCCTTCTCCGAAAGTGTCAGCAAAGCGCTGATATCAATAGTATCAGACAAAATATCCGCTGTTTTTTTCAGCTTCTCCCGCAGATTTTCAATTTCAGCAGCAGTGATAAGCCCCAGATGACGGCTTCCAAGCATCAGTTCATCTGCGAGTTTCGGCAAATAACCAAACACTTGTATTTTATCACCGAAATACTGCTTGACAAGGCGGGAAAGCATACGATAAGTCCCCTCAGTCACCTGTCCGAACAGAACGCCTGCAATCCGGTTTTCCGGCATAAATTCCAGAAAGCCTTTCAGAGACGCCAGAATGGAAACAGCGGCACCGCGGCCATCCATGACCAGAATCACAGGCGTCCCCGTCCGCCGCGCTACCTCATAGGTACTGTTTTCCGTTCCGGTCTTTCCGGTTCCGTCATAAAAGCCCATGACACCTTCTATCACGGCAATATCATGATGCTCGGCATTCTCCGAAAGCATCATGTTCATCGTATTGTCATCAAAGAAAAAGGGATCCAGATTGGCGCTGTCCGTTTCCGTCACAGTACGATGAAACATCGGATCGATATAATCCGGACCGCATTTGAGCGAAACCGGATGATATCCCTTTCGTTTGAAAAGCTCCAATACGGCACATACAGCAGTCGTCTTGCCGCAGCCGCTTGCCGTACCCGCAATTAAGATTCTCGGTATGTTTTTTTCGATCCACGCCATCGGATATTCCCCTTTTTGCAGTAAATCATTCTTTCTGAACGGCGCGCCGAAATTTTTATCCATTCTGCCCGCGCCCAAACAGCTCCGAAAGTTCCTTTGTCGAATGCAGAACCGTTTTTCCGCCCTGCACAGCCTTATCAATCAGCCTTTCATTGCATCGGTTATATGTACCTCGTATAAATCCACAGTCTACAACATAAGAGAGCATGTCCAAGAGCGCCGTCGCTTTTTCTTCGACTTCCGGTTCCACGGGTTCATATGCCCGTGCACAGACAACCGTTTCCGCAAGCGCATGTGCCACACGAAAATCCACATCATTTTCATAGAGGATTCCCGCTGCAAACGGCACACCGCACCGCTGCAATGTCCGATAAAACGGAATTCCGGAGCCGCCTCCGCCGATAACGAAAATACGAGGTTTTCCTTCTGGTTTCTGAAGCTCTATACTGCCGAACAACGTGTCATAAAATCCGGTTTCCATTCCGTAAAGGCGGGCAATTCTCTCCGGTGTGAAAATTTCATCCGGCGTGCCGAAATCCTCGATTTTATCACCGGCCACACAAATAATTTTATCTGAGATTTTGTAGGCAAGATCAATTTCATGAAGAGACATCACCACGGTAATCCCGCGGTCCTTCGCCATTTCACTGAGAATATTCAAAAGCTCAAGCTTATGACGGATATCGAGATATGAGGTCGGCTCATCAAGAACAATGATTTCCGGCTCTTGACAAATCGCACGCGCAAGCAGGATACGCTGACGCTGACCGTCGCTGATTTCTCCGAAATCTCGGTCATAAAGCTCTAATGCATGGACACGGCGCAAGGATTCTCGAACGATTTCCCTGTCTTTCGCAGTCAGTATTCCAAAATGATTGGTATAAGGATATCTGCCTGTCGCAACAATATCCCCGCAGGTCATAAGCTCGGGGTGAATCCGCTCCGTCAGTACGACGGAAAGTCTTGTTGCCACATCCCGTCCGGACATGCGCCGCATATCGGCCCCGTCAATGGTTACAACGCCGGAAATCGACTCAAGATGTCTCGTAATGCTTTTGAGAATCGTGGATTTTCCGGATCCGTTAGGACCGATCAGAGTTAAAATTTCCCCTTTTTCAATGCCGATACTGATATCCGAAATCAAAGGCTTCCCGTCATACCCGACAGTAAGCTTCTCCGTCGTAAAATAATATCCCATCCCTATACCTCATTTTTACGCTTCAGCATCAGCCAAATAACGACCGGTGCGCCGACAGCGGCCGTCACCGTTCCAAGCGTCAGTTCCGTCGGTGAAAATACCGTACGCGCGATCAGATCACAGAACATACAAAAAATCGCCCCGGAAAGAAACACGCCCGGAATCATGACAATGGGCTTTGCCGTCCCGAACATCAGCTTGGCAATATGAGGCACCGCAATGCCCACAAAAGCGATAGGTCCCGCGAATGCCGTTACACACGCGGACAGCATGCTGGAAAGCAAAATCAAAATCACCCGAAAGGTCTTGATGGAAATCCCCATGCTTTTCGCATAGCCCTCGCCAAGCTGATAAGCTCCGATCGGTTTCGACATCAAGAACGTAATTCCAAATGTTATGATAACAAGAATCGAGGAAATCGTCAAGTCATCCCATGTTTTTCCCGAAAAACTTCCCATAGACCAATAAGTCAGATTGACAATATCCGATTCTTTGGCAAAGTTGATAAGAAAATCCGTTACAGCGGAACAAATATTGCTGATCATAATACCGATTACCAGCAATGATGACATATTTCTGATTCTCCGTGCAAAGAGCAACACAAACAGCATAGACAGCATGGAACCGATAAACGCAGTCGTTACAGTCAGTGAAACAGGGATATTCGTCATAAAACCGGAAAACGCGATCGTCACAACCGCCAATAGCATTTTGGCTCCGGAGGATATACCGAGCACGAAAGGCCCGGCAATTGGATTTCGGAAAAATGTCTGCAAAAGAAATCCGGAAAGAGAAAGCGCTCCGCCAAGGACTGCTGCAATGAGAAGACGCGGCAACCGGATAATCCATATAATATCATAAGCGGGATCCGCAGTATCCCGTAGAAACAGAATACGAAAAATTCTGTCCACGGACAGCTTTACGCTGCCTGTATTAATGTTGAGAACCAACGCGGCACAAAACAAAAGAGCAAGCGTAAGGAAAACAATCTGATATCGAATCCATGTTTTTTGTTTCTGTTCCATTGTTTATTTTAATTGAAAAAGATAAGTCAGTTTCTCGGTGGACTCATCGGCATTCAACATAAGATTGATGTCATTGATCATATCTCCGAGTGTGCTGGATATCTGAAAGAAGTCAGGAGAAGTACACCAGACATTCCCCTCTTTTACTGCTTTCATATTTTGAAGAAAATCGCCTCGCTCCAAAAGCTCATCAAGCGTTTCCGGCTTCCCGCCGAGCGTCCATATATAAATAATATAATCTGCATCGCGGGCACCATCGTAGAATGCCTCGTTTTCCATTTTTGCTGTACCTGTTTCCCCGACGCCGACCTTGCCGTCCAGCACATATTCTCCGCCGGCAAGTTTCACCATTTTCGCCATATAGTCATCGGAATTGCGGGCGTAAAGTGCACCCTTGGAAGTAATATAAAAAATAGCAACGCTTTTTCCGGTGTCTTCTCTCTCGGCAATTTTGTCAATCAGTTCCGCCTGAGCATTGAAATGCGCTTCAGCCTCTGCTTCTTTGTTGAACATAGCCCCGTAAAGTTTAACCCATTCAACCCGCGCAAGAGGATGATCCTCTTCCGCTGCTTGATCAAGCATAACATATACGCCAAGTTTATTTAGCTGTTCCGCAACATCTTCTGTCAGCATGGTGGAAAAAATAGCAAATTTCGATCCGGAAACAATAATTTGATCATAATCCGGTGTCTTATAGTTGCCGATATAAGTCATTTTGCCTTCATTCATAAGGGCTTTTACCTCATCGATGTACCAAGAATCAACATCGTTGGTGGTCAAAGAAATCGTATCGAGCACACCGATTGCATGAAACAATGAGGTTGTCGGTGTAGAAGAAACAAGGATATTGGTCACCGGCTGATGCAGCACATAAACATCATCCTCAAGATCAGAGGGAACACTCATATTTTCCGGAACAATAAGAATTTTCGACTGAACCGTTTCCCCATCCATCACCGTAATCATCTTATATCCGCCCTTATAATAATCGACAGAAAAACATTTCGCATAAGTCAGCTCCATGGTATGGTCAAAAACGAGCTTGCCGTCGTAATTTTCCTCAGGATTTTGCTCATTGTCCGTCGTCTCCAAAGAAGCATCGGTGCCGGATGTTTCTGATGGTTCATTGTTTTTTTCGCAGGATACAAGCATAATAAGCATCACTGCTGCAAGAATCATCGCGATTACTTTGCTTGCTGTTTTCATATTCGTCTCCTTATCTTTCCAAGTTCATCTGGTTGTTTTTTTCTATGCATATCATAGAAAAATTCTTTCAAATCTATTTTAAAAAATCTTATCTCTTTTGTCAAACTGAAAAAGAGTCTTTTTTTCAACTTCTCCATATTTTACAAAGAATCATGGTTTTTTACAATTTCCGAGAAAAAAGAAAAAAGAAGCTTGCTTTTGTGAAAAAAAGAATGTTATAATACCAATAAAAGATTCAGGCGACAAGCTGAAATGAGAAAGGAGTTTCCGAAATGTTCACGGATACGATAGACGGCGTTCGTTTCTCTTTGAAAAAGTTCCATGACCTTTCCTTTCTCAAACGGTACGGCAAGGTCTTTTGTGTGTTTGATCAGAACATTTCCGGAAATCTCAGCTTGGGAATAGAAAATGGAACGGAGCGGCGCTTCGTCAAAATCGCCGGTCTTCCGACAATTCATTATGACGGAAACCCTTCTGATGCCATAAAAGTCCTGCAGCACGCAGCAAACCTTTATCACGAGCTCTCACACCCGAACTTGATCCGAATAACAGACGCGTACAAGCAGGACACCCTTTTTCTTACCGTGTTTCAGTGGGAAAACGGAGAATGTCTTTTTGATCACTGGAATTTTGATATCTATCGGACACATCCGGAAATGCTTTCTCCCAGTAAACGCTTTCTTTCACTTCCGCTGGATAAAAGAATGGAAACGCTGGATATTATGCTATCCTTTCTGAAGCTGACATCCGAGCACGGATATGTCGCCATTGATTACTATGACGGCAGTATTTTATACGATTTCGACGCCGGAGTTCCCCATATCTGCGACATTGATTTTTTTGAAAAAATCCCATATGTCAATACACGCGGGCTGATGTGGGGAGATGATAAATTCCGTGCGCCGGAAGAATATGTGTCCGGCGCCATTCTCGATGAAGCTACAAATGTATATCGTGCCGGAGCCATGATGTTCTATTGCATTGGAGATCCTGTTCTGCGTGACATAGAAAGCTGGACAGCTCCAAAATCTCTTTATCCCATTGCAAAAAAAGCGGTAAGTCTAAAAAAATCTGACCGGTACCGGTCGGTGACGGAATTGATAGAAAAATGGAATGCCATCAAAGCAGCAAACACGCCGTAAACCCCATGGGATTGTCTCAATCGAAGCAAACAACCGTGCTTCTCTTCTCAAAAAATTCGTAAAGAACAGCCCTCGCACTTCCGACATCGGAAAGGCGAGGGCTTATTTTATAAAACAGCGACCTTCAACAGCAACGTTAGAATCCGCTTAACCGATTCTTCCACGCGCGTGCGGGAAAGCGTCCCTGCGGCAAGCGCCGCTTCCACTCTGTCCGGAGTTCCGAAACTCATCTTGAGGTCATGCCCTGCCGCAAGCTCTTTCACATGGTCCGAGTCGTTTCCCCAATCAGTTACAAGTACGCCGTCAAATCCGAATTCCTTTCGTATGACGTCCGTGCAGAGAAGGCGGCTTTCCGGCACTTTTTCTCCGTTGATATGATTATAAGAAGTCATGATGGCATACGGTGCCGCATCCCGAACCGCAATTTCAAATGCTTTCATATAAATTTCACGCAGTGCTCTTGCGGAAATATGACTGTCGGAACGCAACCTCTGATATTCCGTATTGTTTGCCGCAAAATGCTTGACCGTTGCCGCAACCGGCATTTCCTGAACGCCGGAAATCACCGCCGCCGCTATTTTTCCGGTAAGCAACGGATCTTCAGAATAATATTCAAAGTTTCTGCCGCAGCATGGATCACGGTGAATATTGATGCCGGGCGCCAGCCACACATCAACACGGCGCTCCTTGGCTTCCTGTCCGATTGAGCGACCGAATTCTTTTGCAAGCGCACAATTCCATGAGCTGGCAAGCATAGTACCGGAGGGATAAACCGTGGTTTTTGCGTTCATCCGCAGTCCCACGGGACCGTCCGACCAATATGCTTCAGGAATGCCGCGACAAGGCAGATACCCAATCTGTCCGTCGCTGTTTCCGCAGGAAAGAGCGGCAAGCTCTGCGTCCGATAAAGAATGCACAAATTGATCGAGAGAAAGCTTTCCCTCCGACACCGCACGAAAATCCTCCGTCCCATCCTGCGGCGGAAGCGGACGGCGCACGCGAATTTCCTCGGATATATCCTCACTCGTTTCCGTAATCACACTCTTTGCCGGAATGACTTTCTGACGCTTGCTGGGAGTAAGCAGGAAATAAGCAATGTTGGGTGCAGTTTGTGCGGCAGACACAATTTTGAAATAGCATTCTCCGCTCGGCAGCGCAAGCTGGAACGGCTCAGATGTCTCATAAGTATGAACGCCATCCGGATTTTGTGTTGTATTTTTCAGCGTTACAGACTCGGTTTCCTGTCCCACATTGGAAATCAGAAACGCAAAAGTATCCCGGATATCCATGTCCGGATACCAGTTGTCATATCTTAAGGACACATCATAAAGTCCCGCCTTTTCCACTTTCAGTTTATAAAGGGCATATCTGCCGGGCGTATGCATTCGGGCAAGCGCACGCCCGCTTTTCAGAACTCCCGAATCGGAAAAGGATTTTGTCACAACATAAAGTGCAGACTCTGCAAAACGACCTCCCTCAACAATGGAAGTGCCGCTCCCAATGGAAATCGCTTCGTCGTTTTTTTCTATGACAAGGCTGTCAATCCGACACTCTCCCGTTCCGGTTTTCGATATGGAAAGTTCTGATGTTCCCGGAGCCAAAATCACATCCGAGCCACCAGTACCGTCTGTCTGACAATCAAAATATTCTGCCGGAACTCCGTTGACGGAAAGCGAATATGCTGAGGCAAAACGGCCGGAGAATCCAGGGAGAACAAAGCTCAGTCGATACGCTCCCGGAGCGGATACAGACAGTTTAACGGAAGCAGTATTTCCATCGGTAATAAATACATCCCCGGGAATCCGGCAAGCGCCGAGCGGTAAAACCGGATATCCTTCCGAACGATCAGGCGGAACAAAATCAAGAGGCTCCGTTTCGCCGGATGCGGTCAGTCTCGATTCCAGACGGGTCGGTAAATGTACGCAGGAGCGAATAAGACGGTTTTCTGTGTTTTCATAAGCTCCGGCAAGATGAAGATGCCTTACATCATTGCCGAAAAGAATCCGGTAGTTGCCCTTTTCCAAAACCCATGCGTCATGGAATCCCGTGATTCCGGTATCGTCAAAAGAAGCCATATCTCCGGCGGAAAACGCAAGGTGAAGCGTTTCTGTTTCGCCGGGATGCAGTGTTTTGGTTTTAGCGAACGCGCGTAAAGAAAGTGCAGGCATCCCCAAGGAAGAACCTCCCTGCGCACCCGTACTGTACAGCATAACGGTTTCTTTTCCTGACAGGACACCTCCCGTATTGGTGACGGCAATCTGGACCTCGATTTTATCTTTTTTGGCAAAGAAGCCTATGCAAGCCATCTCAAAGGAAGTATAGGATAAACCAAAGCCAAACGGATAAAGCACCCGTTCTTTCGCCTGCGGAAAGGTTTCAAAATAGCGGTATCCGACAAAAACATCTTCCGTATATTTTTGAATCAGCCCACCTCGCCTGCCAAAAGAGGAGGAAGAAGGATAATCCGTATAAGAGCGCGCAACCGTATCCGTCAGTTTTCCGGAAGGCGTAACCCTTCCGGAAAGGATTCCTGCCAGAGCGCGTCCTCCTTCCATACCCGGCAGACTAAGCAGAAGCACTGCATCAATCTCATCCTTCTCGCTTATGGATAAATCCATAAGATTCCCAGAATTGATCACAAGAATCACCCGTCGAAAATAGCGGCATATTAAGGAAAGCTGCTCTTCTTCCACAGATGAAAGATAATAATCCCCCGGCAGAGGGGAAACATCGTCATTTTCTCCGGCAGTCCGACCAATTACAACAAGTGCCGTATCCGCTCCGCCGGAAACGGTTTTTGCAACCATTTTCTCCGTAAGCGTCATTTCAGGCTGAATATGAGAGCCACTGCCCCATACGCCGAAGCAGGAAACCGGATTCTCCGCCGAAAAGCGACGGTAAACATCGGCGAGCTCATGGTCAAATAAAAGCCCTTCCTCTTCCAGTCCCGTTAAAATATCAATACAATATTCTCCATGGCACAGAGCCGAACCCGTTCCGCAAGGGATAAGATCGATTTGTGTCCTTCCGAAAACAGCAAGCTTATGCTTTCCTATCGGAAGAATATTTCCCTGATTTTTTAAAAGAATGATTCCTTCCTCCGCAATTTCCCGTGCTAAACGGTACCGTTCGGATGGATTTGTATATTGTTCCATATTCATTCTCCGAATTGTTTTATTTTTTTAACTGTAACACA
>OODJ01000996.1_pt1 | contig 24627 bp, 23 predicted proteins | sample 1671611 | NCBI WGS metagenome assembly OODJ01 (sample SAMN06348174, study PRJEB24527) | human gut metagenome | biome: human gut; feature: ankylosing spondylitis patient; material: feces | host: Homo sapiens | place: China | collected 2015-10 | reverse complement strand
AATAGAATATCATGTAGTTCTTTATATAACGACTAGTTATCTGTTTCATGATTTTGTTTTAACTCCTCTATGGTTTTTACATCCATTAAAATTCCTATATCATTTAACATCTCTTTTACTCTGGTTCTTTCAAAATCATCTGTAATTACTTTATCCCAATTTATACTATCAAGTCTTCCTTTCTTAATTGCAATAGCGAAGGAACTAGCGTCACCATATATACTAATTACTTTAGCTGTTATATCTAATTTATTATAAAAACTGGTTCCTAAATTATCTTTAATGAAATTATATTTTTGGTCATCGTTATCAATCAGATCATGTTTCGCACCCGAAACATTAGCTATAAGATCATTATTACTATGAACTAGCAATACTCCAGCGGCAGTTATACCTCCTATAAACGTGAAACTATAAATCTTAGGATCCTTCATTAATTCATAACTCATTTTTAAACCAGCAGACATTTCTAATACATTCCCGACCGTATCATAAACATACTGGCCAGCTTTTTCATGGTGATCATCACTAATTACAGTATCTTTATCAAAAAGCGATTCTCTTTTTGATATTACATTGTGATCTTCTAAGGAGATTTCCTTATATGGCATTAATGCTCCTATACTGTCTTCTTTATATAGCTCACCATTAGGCTGAACATAATATATACTTCCATCAGAGAATTTTATTCTATCCCCAGGCTTTATATTCGCTACAGCTTCTACTAAATCTCTGCTATATCCTATCATCCAGTCTTTTGTATCAGCTCTTAATTCCACATCATTGCCATTCTTGTCAACTCCAACGACTTCTTTGAAAATCTCATATTCGTTTAAATCTCCAACTTTTCCTGTTAATTGAAGTTTATCTTTATTCTTTTCATACCATTCTCTGTTTTGTAGTACAGAAATGACACTATATTTAAAATCAACTTTTTCTTTTGCTTTATCTTTTTGTTCAGGTGTTAGCGTATCATCTTTATCAATAGCAGCTAATTCTTCTTCATATTTTTTCTGTTGTTCATGCGTCAAATAGTTATTCTTCGTACCACTAGAAGCAGTAGATGCTCCCACCTGCGCATTGTCAGCTGCAACCTGAGCTACTACGCCACCAATAAGAGCACTTGCCCATTGATGCATTGCAGGATTATCCTTGAACATATCGCTTAATTTATCCTGAATCATTTCATTAATCATAGCACCAGACGCCCCTGCCAAGAATCCACTGTTATTAAGTTCACTCATGATACCACCCACAAGTGCATGAAGGGCATCTTTTTCAGTATCACCATCTTTCCAGCCATTCTTATTCAATAGAACAAAAACCATAAATTCTCCCCAGTCATAACTTGTATGATTTTTAAAAACATCATCCCTAGAAACATTATCCCTATAGATTTAATTAGACTTTTTTTTACATTATCAATTAATCCAAACGACCATAATCCTAAATATATCGAGCTAAAAATATTTTCCATTACTAAAGCCATAACTTTTATAGGAAAATATCGCTGCCACAATGGAATATCACTCATATCATTGTAATAAAACCCAAGAATCATTATAAACAGAAAATATATAATTACTCTTCTCATTTGGTTAAGATACCACCTACTGTTTTTATATCAAATAATAGACCTGCATAATCTAATGTATCTTTCAATTTTTCTTGTTCAAAGTTGATCGTTACTTATATTAGTAGTATTGCCAAAGACATCTTCTCTCTTTAAAGTAACAGTATGATTTTCAAGAGATATTTCTTTGATAAGGCATTAATGTACCTATACTATTTTCTTCATGTTGTGCTGAAAATTATCTCGCCTTTTAAATCAGTATTTTTCCAATGCCAAAGCCATCTTTGCCTGCGTAAATACCGCTTTGTTCTGTAACGCTTTCATATTTGCTATCAACATTATCCTTGCTAACATTGCCACTAATTCCAACAAATTTAGCTTTGATATTCCTCAAGATTATCCATTATTTTTTTAATTATACCATCAAATTGAGAATCAAAGTCTTCCTTCTTTATTTTAAATTCAAAACCACTTACAGTATTACCGAATGATTTAGTTATTCTGTCACGTTCAGGCATTGCAATTTCGTATTCTTTCAGTTCTTCTCTATAAATAACCTCAACAACATAGTGCATATTAAAAAAACGATTCCATGTTTTGTATTTTGTGAGTTTAAATGGATCAAGATTTTCTTTATCTTCACTTTTATATTCAGCTAAACTAAATTTTATGCATTTAATTACTGTCTCCTTTAAAGATTCATTGCTGATATTATCGATAATTTTTCCTATGCTTCTGCTAAACCCAATAGTAGTAACGTGATATATCAAAATAGATATTTCACCTGTGTTTTTTTCTATATATATGTTTAATAATCCTTTCATTTTGCCACCTACTCTACAATAGCGATATTTGTATTATTTTCGGCAGCAAGGTCGGCTTTTCCTGCTTCACTGGCTACGTTGCCACCTTTTATATTAATATCGTTACCACTTGCAATACTGATAGCAAAACCATTTTCCCTATTGCTAAAATCACGGTGGTATACTACAATAAGTCTAAATTAAAACAGAAAGCAGGGTTCACTATGCAATTACCGGAAAAAAAATACATTGCCTCCTTTGATATTGACGCACAAAACACCTTCACCCCGGTCTGCCCCGACGAGCTGCCGGTTGCCGAAGGCGACACCATCGCTCCCGAGCTGAACGCCCAGGCTCAATTCGCCGGCCTGCGCCTAGCTTCCCGCGACGCGCACAGCCGTTGCGCGCTTTGGATCAGCGACGCTGAGCACGCTCCGCTCACTCCCATCAGCGGCTATCCCGATCTTGATATCCGTTGGCCGGCACACGCTATCATCGGTACTAAAGGCTTTGACTTCATCGACGGTCTTGATGAAGCTGCCTATGATTATCAGGTATTCAAGGGCATTGAAGCAGACAAGCACCCCTACGGTGCCTGCTACCATGACCTGAAGGACACTCTTTCCACCGGTGCCATCGAATACCTGCGCTGTCACGGTATCACCACCGTTATCTGCGGCGGTCTGGCAACCGATTACTGTGTAAAAAACACTGTACTGCAGCTGAAGGCTGCAGGCTTCGACGTTATCCTGAACAAAGCTGCCTGCCGCGGCATTGCTCCCGAAACTATCGCAAGCGCTATGCAGGAAATAGCTGCTGCCGGAGTAAAATTCGTAGAATGCGCCAAAGAATTAGCTGAATAAGACACAACTGCAAAAAAATGCTGCAGGCTTTATGCCCGCAGCATTTTTGTTTTACCGTAATACTATTCAATTTCACGCAGTGCGTGTGAGCGACCGGTCAGCGAACGTGCGCCCTTTTCCGTAACCACATAGGTATTTTCCGTGCCTACCAATCCTAAACCCGGCAAAGCAATTTTAGGCTCTACGGCAAAGGTCATGCCGGGCTCCAGCGGCTGCTTAAAGCCCTTTGCTATAGCCGGCGCTTCATCCATCACCAGACCGATACTGTGTCCCAGGAATTTGCCGCCATTCATAAACGCATCACCGTAAACATTCTCGAACTTTTCCATAGTGCGCAAATACAGGTTTTCAATCGGCTCACCAGGCACCATCATGGACACTACCTCCTGCTCCAGATCCAGGCAGCGCTGCTGCGCTGCCAACAGCCTTGCACATTGCTCGTCCTTTTGCAGGCTGCCAAAATAATATACGACAGTCTTATCTGTATGGTAGCCGTCAAAGCCGCAGGGAACATCAAGATAAACCAGTCGACCGGACTTCAGCTTGCGGAAAGCATTACCTATGGATTGCACCGCTATACAGGTGCCGCCGGTACCGCCGGGGCCGTCAAAACCGGTGCGTACTAAACCGCTCTTGCCAAAGGAAGCCAGACCGACAACCTCCTCGCCCAAGGACTGGTTAAAGCGCGCCGTTCCGTGCGAACCGCGCTGCACCATCTCGCTGTAAAGCTCGATAGCCAGCTGAGCCTCGCTGATACCTGCATGAATCAGCTTCGGTGCAATAACATCCAGCACGGTTTCGTGAATAGCACCGGAGTGTTCCATCTGCTGCAGCTCATAAGCACTCTTGCGCAGACGCAGCTCCTGCAGCACAGCATCAAAGGAGCCAACCTCTTCGAAGGCAAAATATTTATGCAGCATACGCTCCCAATCCAGAGTAGCCTTCTTCGTTTCTACATACATAATGCGCGGCGCACTGCCATAATAGGCAGCAGCCTCACGAAAGCTGTGCATCGGACGGATATCGCCGAAATGCGATTCGTTTACTGCACGCTCATAATTGCGGCGCACCCAGAAAATTGCATCCTGCGGACGAATCAGCAGCACGCCTTCCTGCATCGTACCCGTAAAATAATACATCGCAATCTTATGATTGACTGCAGCCATTTCCCACCCCGGATGCATTTCATCCATCAGGCGGCGGAACTTCTCCAGACGCGCCTCCAGCTCACTTGCGGGCACAGGGCGAATAGCATCAGTCAATACAGCAGTCTGTTCCAAAACAGCCATAGCAATACTCCTTTCATTGTCAAAGCAAAGTATTTATCCGTTATTAACCAAGATATTGCAAAATTTCCTTAGCATGCGGCAAAATAATATCCGGCTTAATCGAACCGTTTTCTACATCTTCCATGGTTGCTTCACCTGTCAGCACCATCACAGAAAGAATATCATTGTTTAGGCCAAAGGCAATATCAGTTGCCAGGCGGTCACCCACCATAGCAATTTCCTCTTTTTTATAACCGGTTTTGTCTAAAACCACGTCCACCATATACTTATAAGGCTTGCCGAAAATCAGTTGCGGCTTTTTGCCGGTAGCAGTTTTAATCAGCTCCAGCATCGCACCGGTATCAGGAATGAATTCACCACCTTCAATAGGGCAGCGTACATCAGGATGTGTAGCAACGTACGGTACACCCTTGTCAATCAGGCGGCAGGCTGTAGTAAGGCGGTCGTATGTCAGTGTCTGGTCAAAGCCTACAACTACATAATCAGCGCCCTCCTCCAACGTATTCGTCAGTGTAAAGCCTGTTTCCTCAATCGTTGCCAACAGCTGCGGCGTTCCCAGCACAAACAGCTTCGCACCAGGTTTGTTCTTCTGCATCCAGTTGGTCAGTGCGTCTGATGAAATCAGGATATTCTCACGTGTAACCGGCACGCCCAGTCCGTTCATCTTCTGCACATAATGCTCGTGGCTGCGGGAAGAATTATTCGTCAGCAGATAATAATCCTTGCCTGCTGCCTTCAATTTATCAAAAAATCCCTCCATACCCGGAATCAGTTCGTTACCCAGGTTAATGGTTCCGTCCATATCAAAAAGAAAACACTTAATTTTCGCTAAGCGAGCGTAATCATAAGTCATGCTCTATCCTCCATACTTAAAATATAACAATATTATAAAGCATTTGCCTTATTTGTGCTACAATAGACGAGGAAGAAAATCTGAAGTTCAAAAGGAGATTAATCATGAAATATACAACCATTATTTTTGATCTTGACGGTACCTTACTCAACACATTGGCAGATTTAGCTGCCGCTACCAACCATGCTTTGGCAGAGCACAAGCTGCCTCAGCGCACCACAGACGAAGTGCGCCGGTTTGTCGGCAATGGCATCCGCAAGCTGATTGAGCGTGCGGTACCGACTGACACCCCTGCAGAGCTGCAGGAGAAGGTCTTTGCAAGCTTCAACAGATACTATAAGCAGCACTGCGCCGACAGCACCCGCCCCTACGAAGGCGTGCCGCAGCTTTTGCAGCAGCTGCGTGCTGCAGGCTGCCGTACAGCCATTGTTTCCAACAAAGCGGATTACGGCGTACAGGCGCTGGCTAAGCAATACTTTGACGGCCAGCTCGACGCTGCCTGCGGCGAGCGCGCCGGCATCGCCAAAAAGCCTGCGCCGGATATGCTGCTGGCAATCATGCAGCAATTAAAAGCTGAACCTGCAAGCACTATTTACATCGGTGATTCGGATACCGACCTCGACACCGCCCGCAATGCAGGCGTTGCCTGCATCGGTGCCTGCTGGGGCTTCAGAGGCCGCGCCTTTTTGGAAGCACACGGTGCTAAGCTGTTGGCTGAAAACGTAAGCGATATTTGGAAGCTTATAAAGTAAAAGAGACTGCCTCATGGCAGCCTCTTTTACTTTATAACTATATTAAGCTAAGCAATCATCCATAAATTTAATCAGACCTGCTTCTACTTCATCGCGCAAGCAAAGCTCATTGTGAATTTCATGACGGAAGCCAGGATACGGCTTTACGGAAACCTTATGTCCTGTTTTGGCAAGCAGATTTGCTACATGATACAAGCCTTCGCCGTAATTGCCGCAGGGATCCTGGTCACCGGCAATCAGATAGCTGGGAATATTTTGCGGCACCTTGGCAGCCCACTCATCATTTTCAATATAATGATACAACTGCACGAAATCATAGCACAGCTCCAGCGTAGTATCGAAGGTATTGAACATATCACCTGCATGATCCTCAACAATTCGCGGATCTGTTGCAATCCAGTCTGCCGGACCGTTGGGATTTTCCACTCTGTCCGTCATGCCGCAGAAAACACGCTCAAACCAGACGCCGCAAGGCTGATACGGATCTGCCTCATAAGCAGCCTTGAATTCTGCATTAACATAGGCATCCTCACAGCCCTGCCACTGCGAGCAGACACCGCACAGCATCATACCTTTGATATCCTCACCGTAGATTGACGCATAAGCACGCGCCAGCATAGAACCCCAGCTGTGGCCGAAAACGAAATACGGCAGCTCAGGATAAGCCTCTTTAGCAATATCATGCAAAGCCTTTTCATCCTTCAGATAGGTCATATAGCCGCCGGAATGCGGATCACCCAGGGTGCCTCCGTCATAGCCGGTTTTACCGTGACCGAGATGGTCATCAGCAAACACTATAAAGCCTGCTTCATTGAACTTGCTGATCATATGCAGATAACGACGTGAATGCTCACCGTAGCCGTGAATCAGCTGTACAATAGCTTTCGGTTTGCCTAAAGGACTGTAGGACCAGGCCTTGATGGTATCTCTGCCGTTGGCAGAAGGGAAGGAAATTTCTCTGATGGACATAATGCGGACCTCCTCGCCTATAATTATTTATAATATTAAGATAATGATAACACCTGCATTTCCTGCTGTAAAGCAATAATAACGCTCTGAAGAATGTTTTACGTATTTTTTTACAGTCAGAGAAAACTTGCAGCCTTAACTCGCTAATCCCAAACTGAACTGCTCATACAAAAAGACCACTACAACTATTCCGTTATAGTGGTTCAGAAAAGTCTATTTTAAATTTTTCACAAAGACTGACGGCTATTAGCCTTTACCTATTTTTCAGCACATAGAACGGATCAATATTCTGCCCATCCGCCAATACCTCATAATGTACATGCGGACCGGTGCTGTAGCCTGTACTGCCGACAAAGCCGATGATCTCGCCTTTGATTACCTTCTGCCCTGCAGCAACGGCAATGCCGCTCATATGGCCATAGGCTGTTTCGTAGCCATTACCATGATTGATACGCACATAGCGCCCGTAGCCGCCGTTCCAGCCGGCCTGTTCAATCGTACCGGCAGCCGTAGCATAAACCGGTGCGCCGAAATCGACTGCTATATCCAAACCGGGATGCCAGTCATAGCCGCCCTCAATCGGACCGGTGCGCACACCGTAATTACTGCTGATAGTACCGCCGTCGGTAGGCCATTTATCCGGGAAGGATGCCATCCCGCCACCGGAGCCTTCAACCTCACTCAAAAGCTCACTGACAGATTTCTTGGTACCGTCCAGCATCTTTTTGATATTGGCATTTTGCGCTGTCAGCACTGCCATAGTCCCGGTGATATCCATCTTTGCCGGTCCGCCCTTGCCCGTATAGGATGTATTCGCAGAACTTTCCTTTGCCGTTGTTGAATCCACCATACTCGTGCCTTCACCCAGCTTGCTGCTGTCTACATCACGGATAACGGCACGGCGCAGTTTTTTCTCCAGATTAGAGATTTCCGCCATGTCACGCAGCATTCTTTCGTTATCCTGCAACAGCTTCTGCAGCTTTGTCTGCTGCTCAGCCTTATTTTGCTTATAGGCAGCATAATCAGTTGCTTCGCTACGATAATCTGACAGCTGATGATATAAATAGCCGGCTGTGCCGACTGCTCCGACAAGCACCAGGGCAGTAACAGCAATGCCTGCCTTGAGCTTAGCATACGAAAAATTTACTACCTTGCCGTTTGGCAAGCGCAGCTCACATTTCCTTTCCTCCATTATTTTAATTACCTCACTTGAAAAGACCAAAGCGTTGGCCTACTGCCAACAATCTGCGTCCCACAAAGGGCACATTGTCCAAATCCTCTTTATTCAGACCACCGCAGGCCAGCAGCGCCAATGCATAGACAGGAACAGCTGCCGCCATAGCAAACAGCACACACCACATACCCATGCTTTCCGTAAGCATCAGCACGCCGTAAATTGCAGCGCCCATAACACCGGAAGCAAAGCAGGGACGTATAATGCTGCCCACAGAGAAGCTATAGCCTGTCAGCTTATAAATAAAGCCCATATTGATAATCGCTGCCACGGCAAAATCTGCCACCGTCGCCATCGACGCACCGCGGATGCCCAGCTCCGGCACAGCAGTAAGATACCAGCTCATAGCAATTTTTACAATGCAGGCGATAATCATATTGATTACAGGAATTGCTGTGCGGCCAAGGCCTTGCAGAATACCTGTACTAATCTGATGCATACCTAAAAAGAGAATACCGATGCTCATCGTCTGAATCGCAGGTGCTGCACCGGGAGCGTTATATACAAGCGCCGCAACCTTTTCCGCCAGACAATATAAGCCCATAAAGCACGGGAAGGTAATAATCATCGCTACGCGGAAGGCAATACGGATTTTATCACGGATAGCATCAAAGCTGCTCAGCGCACGCGATTCGGAAATAGACGGCACCAGACTGATGGTCATCGCAGCAGTAAAAATTGTTGCCAGATTAACCAGCGGTACAGCCATACCAGTCAGATAACCGAACAGCTCAGTCGCATGATGAATATTAAAGCCGGCTGCTTCCAGACGCTGCGGCACAATCAAAAGGTCCAGATTTGCACCTATCGGCAGCATCAGACTGGTAAGAGAAACCGGCAGAGCCAGTTTCAGCAGACGCTTGATGATATGTCCGGCACTTTCTACCGGCGCACTGTCATCCTGCTCTGCCATTTCCTTTTGCAGACGCTGCTTAAGACGGCGATAGAACCACATCAGCACCAAAAGTGCGCAGAACGCGCCTACACCGGCACCCATGCTGGCACCGCCTGCAGCGAACGCCAGACCGTACGGCATGAAGAGGTCGGCAAAAACGAGCATGGTAATAACACGTGTCAGCTGCTCGACAATCTCACTGACCGCCGTCGGCGTCATAATCTGCCAGCCCTGCAGATAACCGCGGAAGCTGGCCAGAAAGGTTACGAAGAAAACCGCAGGCGCCAGAGCGATAATAGAATAATACGCACGACTGTCGCGGATGATATGGTTATTAACCAGCCAGTCCGCACCAAAAAACAGTGAGGACGAAAACAAAAGGCCCGTCAACAGCAGCACTCGCAGCGAAACATTAAAGACTCGCTTGGCTCCGCGATAATCCTTATTCGCCAATTTTTCGGAGGTAATAATAGATATTGCCACCGGTACACCGGCACTTGATACGGTTATTGCCATCAGATAGATTGGAAAGCCCATCTGATACAGGCCGATACCTTCGCCACCCAATACACGTGATAAAATAATCCAGTTCAGAGAACCGATAACCTTGACCACTATACTGGAGGCCGTAAGGATTAAGGTTCCCTTTAAAAATTTGCTATTCGAAGCTTTAGAATCTGCGCTCATAAAATCCCCTTGTTTATAGATAGATATACATTATAATTATCCTCTTTTCCGCGTGATTTTACAAGTACTTTTAACACATTTGTCATAAACACATCACTGCTTTTTGCTTGCATAACTATCTTTATATGCTAAAATTAAGTTAAGACCAAAATTATGTTGTAAAAGGAGCGATGCAAAATGAAATCCACACATGCTTTATTAGCTTTCGGTGCAGCAATCTGCCTTGCAAGCACCTGCAGCCTGAGCGCCTATGCTTCTCCGCTGAAGAATTATGACGCAGGCAAGGTTGCTATTGATGCAGGCATTACTCTGCCATCCAGTCTTAAAGGTGACAACTATAAATTCAGCAAATCCAACAGTACCTATCTTGGCGCAACTGTCGGCATCGGCCAAAAAACTGCTTTAAACTACAAATGGAATAATTACAAAGCAGACGAAGCCAAAACCCGCGCCCAACAATTCAACCTTATGTATAAGGTTCTGCCGGGTATTTCCGCTTACGCAGGTTATCTGAACGCTGATACCTCCGGTGACTTTGGCGGTAAAACCAAAAACTCCGGTCAAATCGGTCTGCAGGCTGCCTATGATATTCCTGCACTTTTCACCGTTTGGGGTAATGTAGGCTACGGCAACAGAAACAGCGGCTATGAAATCGGCATCAGCAAGCCTATTCTGAACAACCTGGAAGTTAACGCTTCTTACTATAATCAGACATTCGACGATGCTTTCGGCGAAGACCTCGACATGAAGGCTAAAGGTGTTAACCTGGGCTTAACTCTCAAATTTTAATTTGTCAGCAACAGCTAACGAAATTAAAATAAAAACTAACGGATAATTATTATTGACAACTGCGTCAGCCTGTGTTATTATATAAGTGTCAAGGGCACACAAGCTGTGCAAGTCAAAAATAAAATTAAGCAATGCAATATAAAAACATGGAGGGAACTAATATGAAAAAATTTGTATGTCAAGTATGTGGTTATGTATATGAAGGTGAAGCTGCTCCGGCAAAATGCCCGCAATGCGGCGCTCCCGCTTCCAAATTCCAGGAAATGGCTGCTGAAATGGGCTGGGCTGCTGAGCACGTTGTAGGCATCGCTTCCGACGTTCCTGAAGATATCAAAGCTGACCTGCGCGCTAACTTCAACGGCGAATGCTCCGAGGTTGGTATGTACCTGGCAATGAGCCGCGTAGCTTTCCGCGAAGGCTATCCGGAAATCGGCCTGTACTGGGAAAAAGCTGCTTTCGAAGAAGCTGAACATGCTGCTAAATTCGCAGAACTGCTGGGCGAAGTTGTAACCGACTCCACCAAAAAGAACCTGGAAATGCGTGTAGAAGCTGAAAACGGTGCAACCGCAGGCAAAACCGACCTGGCAAAACGTGCTAAAGCACTGAACTTGGATGCTATCCATGACACCGTTCATGAAATGGCTCGTGACGAAGCTCGCCACGGCAAAGCTTTCGCAGGCCTGCTGAAAAGATATTTCGGCAAATAATTAACCAATAAAAATTGATAAGACTTAATAAGACTTAATAAGGCTCCCGCTGAGCAATCTTAACGGATTACAGCGGGAGTTTTTAGTTTTCAACGAACATTTTCAGCGTTTTTGGGAATCATTCCGCCAATCTTCTTATTTCAGGCACTTTCTTATGTTTTTCACACTTAAAAAGGCTTCAATATCTTTATAAATTGCTTCAGATATGATATTATATAAAGGTTAGGAAACATATTTAATGACACTCATTATCACGTTCCTATAGGTGGTTAATTATATGCTTATTAAAACTAATTTTCATTATCCTGCTATGCTGCGTGTAGCAGGCAAAAACTGCGTAATCATCGGCGGCGGCACTGTTGCTGCCCGTAAACTGGCAACACTGCTGGCTGCCGAAGCTAAAGTAACAGTTGTTGCCCCGCTTTTCTGTGACGAGGTGCAAAAGCTCGCCTCAGCGCAGGGATGCACGCTCATCAAGGATTACTACAAACCGGAATATCTGCAGAATGCATTTGTGGTTATTGCCGCCACAGATAATAAGGCTGTAAACAGGCAGATTTCAGAGGCTGCGCCCTGCCTCGTCAATAATATTACCGAACCTGAGCTGAGCAATTTCACTGTCCCCTCAGCCATCAGCGAAGGTGATATTACTATTGCGTTGGCAACAGGCGGCATGCCTGCTTTTACACGCCTGCTGAAAAAACAGCTGGAACACATTCTGACACCCGAGCTGGCTGATTTCAACAGCTTTCTGCTGCTGCAGAGGGAAGCTGTCAAAAACATCGAAAGTACGCCGCAAGAGCGGACGCAATTCTGGCGCAGTGTTTTGAAACAGGATTTACTAAATTTAGTTATAGCAGGTAAGGCTGCTCAAGCAAAGGAGAAGGTATTAGATGCAGTTAACAGTTTTAGGACTCAATCACAGGACCGCCCCCGTTGAGATCCGTGAACGTTTCAATTTTTCCAATGACAGGGTGGCAAGTATTCTGCGCCGCCTGCGCAATTACGATAATATTCCCGAAGCCATGCTGCTTTCCACCTGCAACCGCACAGAGCTGTACATGGTTATCGAAAATCCGCATGAAGCAATTCCTTTTATCAAATCATTGCTCAAGCATTTAGCAGGTGAACATTACCAAAGCGATTATTTTTACAATCTGAACGGAACAAATTGCGTCAAGCATCTGTTCCGTGTAGCCTCCAGTCTGGACTCCCTGATTGTCGGTGAAGGCCAGATTCTCAGCCAGATTAAAAATGCGTATCAGATTGCCCGCAATAACGGTATGACAGATACTATTCTCAATACCATCATGAATAAGGCAATTGCCGTCGGCAAGCGCGTGCGTACCGAAACAAAAATTGCTTACAGCAGTGTATCCGTTTCCAGTGCCGCTGTTGACCTGGCCATCAAAATTTTAGGCGACCTGAGCAAGGCGCAGATTTTGGTAGTCGGTGCCGGTCATATGAGTGAGCTTACTGCACAGCATCTGTTGGACAAGGGTGCGCAGACTATTTGCGTCAGCAATCGCCACTACGAAAGAGCACAGGACTTGGCAGGCAAGTTCCACGGTACGGCTATTCCCTACCGTGCCATGTTCGAGCATGCCGCTGATGCCGATATCATTATCACCTCTACCGGTGCGCCGCATTACGTGCTTACCGTAGAAAATTTGGGACCGCTGCTGCCCAAGCGCAACGGCAGACCGCTGATTCTGATTGATATTGCCGTTCCGCGTGACGTCGACCCCAGACTGGCCGATGTTGACGGCGTAACCATTTATAACATTGACGATTTGGAAGGCGTTGTTGATACCAATAAAAACTTCCGTGAAAAGGAAGCTCACGTTGCCGAACAGATTATCAGCGAAGAGATTGGTGCCCTCAAGGAGCGTCTGCGTTATTACACAATGCGCCCTGTTATGGTACAGCTGCATGATAAAATGAATTTCCTGCGCCAGAAGGTTTTGAAGAAGGCCTTTATTAAAATGCCGGAGCTTACCGACCATGAAAAGCGCATTATCGACCTGATGACCCAACGTCTGGAGCATAAATTCCTGCGCGAGCCTATGAAGGCTATGAATGCTGTAGCAGGCACCGCAGAGGAAGAACGCTATAAAAAGATGATGTGTGATTTATTTTTATTAAACGAAACCGGAGAGGAGTTTGGTGATGAAAGCAAAATTGACGATTGGGACTAGACAAAGTCTTTTAGCGCTTTGGCAAAGCAATCATATTGCAGCCTTACTGCGCAAGCAATACCCTGAATGTGAGGTTGTACTGAAAAAAATTGTCACCAAAGGCGACCGTATTTTAGACGTACCCCTGGCGCAAATCGGCGGCAAGGGTTTATTTACCAAGGAAATTGAAGAGGATCTTTTAGACGGTACTATTGATTTGGCAGTACATAGTTTGAAGGATATGCCTACCGTTCTGCCGGAAGGCCTGTGCCTGACAGCAATTACCGAGCGTGCCAACGTCGGCGATGCTTTCGTCAGCAACAAATATGGCAGCTTCGAAGAGCTGCCGCTCGGTGCTGTAGTCGGCACCAGCAGTCTGCGCCGCAAGGCACAGCTGTTAGCTAAGCGTCCGGATCTGGAAATCCGCGACCTGCGCGGCAACGTTGATACCCGCCTGCGTAAGCTGGACGAAGGACTGTATGATGCTATTATTCTAGCCGCTGCAGGCTTAGAGCGTCTGGGTCATGGCGACCGCATCTCCAGCCTGATTCCTGCTGATGTCTGCCTGCCGGCTGTAGGCCAGGGAGCATTGGCAATCGAAGCGCGTACCGAAGATAAAGAAGTACGCGATATGCTGAGCTTCTTAAACGACCTGACCACCAAACAGGCTACCGATGCCGAGCGTGCCTTCTTGGGCTTACTGGAAGGCGGCTGTCAGGTTCCTATCGGTGTACATGCCGACGTTGAAGGTGAAAACATTCGCATTGAAGCAATCATTGCTGCCTTGGACGGCAGCACTATTCTGCGTGATACAATAAACGGCAAGGCTGATGACGCTGTCAGCCTCGGTCAACAGCTTGGCAAAAAAATGTTGGCTGCCGGCGGTCAGGAAATTCTGGCCTCAATTCTTTAAGGAGAGTGACATTATGACGAAACAAGGTAAAGTATATTTAATCGGTGCAGGCCCCGGCGACCCGGGACTTTTGGGACTCAAAGCTAAGGAATGTCTGCAGACTGCAGACGCTGTTGTTTATGACCGTCTGGCAGATCCGCGTATCCTGGCCTTCGCCCGCAAGGATGCAGAAATGGTTTACGTTGGTAAGGCCAGCGCTAACCACACCATGCGCCAGCCTGATATCAACAAGCTGCTGGTAAAACTGGCTGCCGAAGGCAAGGTTGTAGCACGTTTGAAGGGCGGCGACCCCTTTGTATTCGGCCGCGGCGGCGAAGAAGCCATCGAACTGCGTGAAGCAGGCCTGCCGTTTGAGTTCGTTCCCGGCGTAACCAGTGCTATTGCAGTTGCCGAATATGCAGGTATCCCTGTTACCCATCGCCATGTGGCAACCTCCTTTGCTGTTATCACCGGCCACGAGGATCCTACTAAAGGCGAATCCACTATCCATTGGAAAAGCTTGGCAACCTCCGTTGATACCCTCGTTTTCCTCATGGGTGTAGAAAACATCGAAAAAATCAGCCGCGAGCTCATCGATAACGGCCGCAGCGCCGACTGCCCGGCAGCCGTTATCCGTTGGGGCACTCATCCAGAACAGCGCACTCTGATTACCACCCTCGGCAAAGCTGCCGCTGACGTTAAGGCAACCGGCATGAAACCGCCTGCTATTTTCCTCGTAGGCGAGGTTGTACGCCTGCGTGAACAGCTGCAATGGTTCGATAACAAGCCTCTCTTCGGCAAAACCGTTATCGTTACCCGCGCACGTGCACAGGCCAGCGCTCTCACCAAAAAGCTGGAAGCACAGGGTGCCAAGGTTATCGAAGCTCCGGCTATCAAAATCGTTCCGGCTGCAGATTACGCTCCGCTGGACAACGCTATTGCCAATATCAATGACTACAAATGGCTTGTTTTCACCAGCGCTAATGGCGTAGACTACTTCTTCGAGCGTCTTGGTGCAGCTAAGAAGGACGCCCGCGCCCTGGCTAACGTTAAGCTTGCCGCTATCGGCAGCGCCACCGCCAAGGCTCTGGCAGAGCATGGCCTCACCGCCGACCTCATTCCTTCCGCTTATAAAGCAGAAGAGCTGGCTGAAGCACTGGCAGGCGAAATCACCGCCGGTGACAAAATCCTGCTGGCACGTGCTAAGGTTGCACGCGAAGTTCTGCCCGAATCCCTGCGCAAAATCGGTGCCATCGTTGACGTTGTAACTGCTTACGAAACCGTTGCCGACTGCGAAAACAAGGACGAGCTCATCGAAGCCCTCGAAAGCGGCGAAGCAAGCATCGTAACCTTCACCAGCAGCAGCACCGTAACCAACCTGCTGGAGGTTCTCGGTGACAAGAAGGAGCTGCTGAACAAGGCTGCTCTGGCTGCTATCGGCCCCGTAACCGCAGATACCCTGAAAAAGCATGGCTATACTCCGGCTATCAATGCCGCTGAATATACAATCGACGGCCTCATGACCGCTATCACAAATTTTTATAATAAATAAGGAAGTGTATCAAGATGAGTATTACCGGTTTTCCTGTATACCGTCCGCGCCGCACACGCGCTACTGAAAATCTGCGTGCAATGATCCGTGAAACCGAGGTTTCCGTAAAAGACTTAATCTATCCGCTTTTCGTCGTTCCCGGCGAAAACGTTAAACATGAAATCGAATCTCTGCCCGGCAACTACCACTGGTCCATCGACCGCGTTATGGAATGTGTTGACGAGGTTGTTGAGCTGGGTATTCCCGCTGTCCTGCTCTTCGGCGTACCGTCCTACAAGGATGCTGTCGGCAGCAGCGGCTGGGATATGAACGAGCCTGTACAGCAGGCCTGCAAGCTGATTAAAGCAAAATACCCCGAGCTGGTTATCATTACCGACGTCTGCCTGTGCGAATACACAGAGCATGGTCATTGCGGCGTACTGCAAAACGGCTGCACCGTCAACAACGATGAAACTTTGCCGCTGCTGGCTAAGGTTGCCGTATCCCACGCTCAGGCCGGTGCTGACATGATTGCTCCCTCCAACATGATGGACGGTTATGTTAAGGCTATCCGCGAAGCACTGGATGCAGCAGGCTTCAACCATATTCCTATCATGGCTTATTCCGCAAAATTTGCTTCCGCATACTACGGTCCCTTTCGCGCCGCAGCAGACTCTGCTCCGTCCGCAGGCGACCGCAAAGGCTACCAGATGGACCCCGCCAACAGTGACGAGGCTCTGCGCGAGGTTGCTCTGGATATTGAAGAAGGCGCAGATATCGTTATGGTTAAACCGGCGCTGGCCTTCCTCGACATTGTACAACGTGTACGCGAAACCTTTAATCGTCCGCTGTGTGTTTATAATGTCAGCGGTGAATATGCTATGGTTAAGGCTGCAGCTGAAAAAGGTTGGATTGACGAAAAACGTATCGTTATGGAAACCATGCTGGGCTTCAAGCGTGCCGGTGCTAAAATGATTATTACCTACCATGCGCTTGACGTAGCAAAATGGCTGCAAGACAAATAAGGAGATATAACAATGGAACATACAAAATCTCAGGCTGCTTTTGAGGAAGCACGCCAATATATCCCCGGCGGTGTTAACAGCCCCGTGCGCTCCTTCCGCAGTGTCGGCGGTGTACCGCCGTTCATATCCGGTGGCAAGGGCAGCAAAATCTATGACATCGACGGCAACGAATACATCGACTACGTTATGTCCTATGGTCCGCTGCTCATGGGCCATGTACCTGACTGCGTAACCGACGCTATCAAGGCTGCTGCTGAAAAGGGCACCTCTTACGGCGCTCCGACTGTTGCCGAAACCGAGCTGGCAAAATTAATCTGCCACCTCGTTCCGTCTATGGATATGGTCCGCATGGTCAACAGCGGTACCGAAGCAACCATGAGCGCTCTGCGCTTAGCACGCGCCTACACCGGCCGTGACTGCATCATCAAATTCATCGGCTGCTACCATGGTCACCATGACAGCCTGCTTGTAAAAGCAGGCAGCGGCGGAGCTACCTTCGGCGTACCTGACAGCCCGGGCGTACCCAAGGCAGTAGCAGCAACCACTATTACCGTACCATTCAACGATTTTCCTGCTCTGGAAAAGGTTTTTGCCGAACGCGGCGAAGAAATCGCCTGCGTTATCATGGAGCCTACTCCGGGCAACATGGGTCTGGTACTTCCGCACGAAGGCTTCCTGGAAGGCGTGCGTGCCATCACTAAAAAGTATGGCGCTCTCCTCATCTGTGATGAGGTTATGAGCGGCTTCCGCAGCGCTCAGGGCGGCAGCCAGTCCCTTTATGACATCGACCCCGACATCACCTGCCTCGGCAAGGTAATCGGCGGCGGTCTGCCTGTTGCTGCTTACGGCGGCAAACGCGAAATTATGCAGATGGTTTCTCCTGCAGGCCCGATGTATCAGGCAGGCACCTTAAGCGGTAACCCGCTGGCTATGGCTGCAGGCATTGCCGCACTCACCTACATGGAGCAGAACGATGTCTGCAACCGCGCAGAAAGTCTTTGCGCTATTCTGACCGGCGGTTTGGAAAAGGCAGCAGCTAAGGCCGGTGTACCTGTACAGATTCATCGCCTCGGCAGTATGTTCACCGTTTTCTTCAGCGATAAACCGGTAACTGATTTTGACAGTGCTGCAGCCAGCGATCTGGAAGCCTTCAAAATCTACTTCCACTCCATGCTGGAGCAGGGTATCTATCTGCCTCCTTCACAATTCGAAACAAACTTCGTTTCCGTTGCTCACAGTCCCGAGGATTTACAAAAGACTATCGATGCTGCGGAAATTGCCTTTGCTGAGGTTGCCAAAGCAAGAAAATAACAGCTAAAGCATTATAAAAAATAAGCGTGCAGGCTTGCACAAGCTGACATCAGTCAGCAGTAAGCCTGCACGCTTTTAGTTTTAGTTTAATATTGAGTATTAGCCGCGAATCAGTTTAATAGAAGGTACTGCTGCTCTGACAAATTTCCACAGCAGTACGGAAATGCTGCAATCCATAACTGAATGCAGTACAGTACCTGCACCTACCAGCACAATAACGCTCATTACAAAGCCGTTGGACAGCTGCTCCGGCGTAAACATATAACCGCTGAAGAAGAAAGGCGCTACCACAAGCACCTCACCCAGAGCATGCAATACAGCAAGTCCCAGATTCAGACCGATACCGGCCATGAAGCTCTCCATAATATTCGGATAGCGCTTAATAATTAATGCACCGACCAGAGCGAAAATGATATGGGTTGCTGCACGCGCAGCGATAATCAGGGGTGTGGTTACAAAAAAGCCCATCGTTGTACCCAGGCAGACAGCTGCTGCCACCTTAGGTGAAATAAACATTGCCAAAAAAATTGCCACATGCGCACCCAAAGTAAAGGACATCGGTCCGATAATCACCTTCGGCATAACCATAGGTACAACCAAACCTATAGCGCACAGTACACCGGCGAGAACAAGTTGATAAATATTTTTATGTTCCAAGAGTATTTCCTCCCAATCAAGTATTAGCTAGTAATTATAGCACTATTCGAGATAACCTGCTAGTACTATGTAAAAATGATTTTTTTAAAATTAGGTTATTCACTTCTCCCGGTGGATTTATCCCGATAATTTCCCACTTATCCCCAGTTTTTCACAAAAGTTATCCACAATGTGCATAACTTTTGTGGATTGGTGGATAAAAGCTGTGCATTACCTTTATAAAAATCTCGCTATCCATAAATACTTCCGTCTGTTGCTTATTATTTCACAGGCTCTTCCTCTTAGATTTGACTTATTATCCATAATAGCATATAATTTAAGTAGGTTTATAGATAATTACCGAGTTTAACTCAAAGGTGGAGAATCAATGAAAATATCAACAAAAGGACGCTATGCCTTGCGCATGATGCTGGATTTGGCAGAGCATCAGCAGGACGGCTTTGTTGCCCTCAAGGACATTGCGGCAAGACAAAACATTTCCAAAAAATACTTGGAGCAGATTGTGCCTATTCTGAATAAATCCAACTTTCTGCAGGCTAACCGCGGCTTTCAGGGCGGTTATCGTTTGGTTAATGCACCGCGTGAGTATACTGTCGGCAGCATTCTGCGCCTTACAGAAGGCAACCTTACACCGGTAGCCTGTCTGGACTTTAACCCTGTAGGCTGTGAACGCCGCAACGATTGCATTACCTTGCCGCTGTGGCAGGGACTGAACAAGGTTATTGCAGACTATCTGGACAATATCACCCTGCAGGATATTCTCGACAACTATAAAGTCCGCAGCATTGATAATTATTCGATTTAATGCTTAACCGCCGGTTACATAACGCCGGCGGTTTTTTGCGCTCTAAATTAAAGAAAGCAGTCCGCGCAGACTGCTTTCTTTTGGTTAGGAAATGGGATGTGATATGTATTTTATCTGCTTATTCAGCAAATAACGGAGTGGAGAGATAACGCTCGCCAGTATCAGGCAGCAGCGCTACGATAACCTTGCCCTTGTTTTCCGGACGTTTTGCCAGCACAGTTGCCGCATATACAGCAGCACCGGAGGAAATGCCTATGAGCACGCCCTCCTTATGGGCAATAGCACGACCGGTTTTGAAGGCATCCTCGTTTTCAACAGCGATGATTTCATCATATACCTTGGTATCCAAAGTGTCAGGTACAAAACCTGCGCCAATGCCCTGAATTTTATGCGGACCGGCAACACCTTTGGAAAGTACCGGAGAACCTGCAGGCTCTACAGCAACAACCTTCACATTGGGATTTTGGGATTTCAGGTATCCGCCTACACCAGAAAGAGTACCGCCGGTACCTACGCCGGCAACAAAGATATCAACCTTGCCTTCGGTATCCTGCCAGATTTCCGGACCGGTAGATGCTCTGTGAGTTGCAGGGTTAGCAGGATTGGTGAACTGGCTGGGGATAAAGCTGTTCGGAGTGCTTTCTGCCAGCTCCTGAGCTTTTGCAATCGCACCTTTCATACCCTTAGCACCGTCAGTCAGTACCAGCTGTGCGCCATAAGCCTTCAGCAGATTGCGGCGTTCAACGCTCATGGTTTCAGGCATAGTCAAAATAATTTTGTAACCGCGGGCAGCAGCTACGGATGCCAGACCGATACCGGTGTTGCCGCTGGTGGGTTCAATAATAGTAGCCCCCGGCTTAAGAACACCCTTAGCCTCTGCATCATCAATCATTGCTTTGGCAATTCTATCTTTGACGCTGCCGGCGGGATTGAAATATTCCAGCTTGCCCAGAATCTTTGCTTCCAGCTTGTTTTCAGCTTCGTAGTTTTTCAGCTCCAGCAGCGGAGTGCCACCAATCAAATCAGTAATGCTAGTATAAATTGCCATAATAAATCGCTCCTTTATCTTTCTATATCAGTAATTTTCTTCGTTCGATTTTTTCTTTATATCAACAAATAACCAAAGTCAACATCGTGTATTAAAATGTAAGCTCCTCATCGGCAAAATCCCTCATTTTCTCTGTTTTGTAATCTCTAGTAATCATAGTTGATTTATAGGTATTATTATACTGTTTTTTTTCTTACTGTCAACAAAAAGAATTAAAATTTTCTTCTCTTGACAAAAAAAGCTCTGTAATGTACCATATGAAACATATTAATACAGTAGGAATTGAATTTTACTCAAAATACGCAACAAAAATACGCTGACTCTGTAAATCTCACGCCGGTAAGCGTATAATAGAAAAGTAAAAGCAGGATTTCCGCTATTGAAGGAGAATGTTTTACTATTATGAAGCAATTTATCTATGCAGATAATGCAGCTACAACAAAAATGAGTGACATTGCCGTACAGGCAATGCTGCCCTATCTTCAGGAAATATATGCCAATGCTTCCAGCGTGCACCTTTTAGGTCAGCGCAGTGCAGCAGCTTTGTTTAGCGCACGGCAGCAGGTGGCACAGGTACTTAACTGTGCTCCGAAGGAAGTTTTCTTCACCTCCGGCGGCAGCGAAGCCGATAACCAGGCGCTTATCAGCGCTGCGGCCCTCGGTAAAAAGCAGGGCAAATGCCATATCGTTTCCACTGCCATGGAGCATCATGCTATTTGGCACACGCTCGAAGCTTTGCAAGCGGAAGGCTTTACCGTAACACTGCTGCGTCCGCAGGCTGATGGCATCGTCACCGCCACGCAGGTAGCAGAAGCTATTACAGATACCACCTGTCTTGTTTCCGTCATGTACGCCAACAACGAAACAGGTGCCATCCAGCCTATACGCGAAATCGGTGCTCTCTGCCGCAAGCGCGGCGTGCTTTTCCATACCGATGCCGTGCAGGCCGCAGGACATCTTACTATTGACGTACAGCGCGATAACATCGATATGCTTTCGCTTTCCGCGCACAAATTCCATGGACCGAAGGGCATCGGCCTTTTATTCGCCAAGAGCAATCTTCAGCTTACAAGTCTTATCCGCGGCGGCGGTCAGGAGCGCGGCAAGCGTGCCGGTACCGAAAACCTTCCCGGCATCATCGGACTTGCCGCAGCGCTTAAAGATGCACAGGAAAATATGCAGCAAAACACTGCTTATATCACAGGTCTGCGCAATGCTCTGCGCAACGGTTTAGATAAAATTGACGGCGCCGGTTTCAACGGAAGCCGTGAGCATTGCCTGCCCGGTACTGTCAACTACAGCTTTCAGGGAATAAACGGCGAAACACTGCTTTCGCTACTTTCCAACGAAGGTATCTGCTGCTCGTCCGGCTCCGCCTGCTCCGCAGGCTCGCTCGAACCCAGCCATGTACTGCTGGCTCTCGGCCTGAGCAAGGAAACAGCTCAAAGCGCCCTGCGCTTTTCGCTGTGCGAATACAATACTATGGACGAAGTCCAAACAATTATAACTAAGGTTACAGAAGCGGTAAACCGCTTACGGAGGTAAAATTATGCTGTCAACAGCTGCCAATTTAATAAAAAAGCTCGCCTGTGAGCACAATCTGAGCGACGCAGAGCTGTTGACGCTGATAACAAGCACTGAACCTGACATCAACAAGCTGCTCGCCTGCGAAGCGGATAAACTCCGCCGTCAATATTACGGCGACAAGGTCTATATCCGCGGACTGATTGAATTCACCAATTACTGCAAAAACAACTGCTACTACTGCGGTATCCGCGCCGGCAACAGCCTCGCGGAACGCTACCGTCTGACACAGGAAGAAATCCTGGCCTGTTGCGCCGAAGGCTATAGACTTGGCTTCCGTACCTTCGTGCTGCAGGGTGGCGAGGATGCGTATTATACGGATGACAAAATCTGCGCTATCGTCAGCGCTATCCGCAAGCAGCATCCGGACTGCGCCATTACACTTTCCATCGGCGAAAAAAGCCGTGCCAGCTATCAGGCATACTTCAATGCAGGCGCCAACCGTTATCTGCTGCGCCACGAAACTGCAGACGTAGAGCATTACGCCAAGCTGCATCCTGCCAGCATGAGCTTGGAAAACCGCAAGCGCTGCCTGTTCGACCTCAAGGAAATAGGTTATCAGGTCGGCTCCGGCTTCATGGTCGGTTCACCCTACCAGACACCGCAAAACCTTGTCAGCGACCTGCGCTTTCTGCAGAAGCTGCAGCCAGATATGATTGGCATCGGCCCCTATATTACACACGAGCACACGCCGTTTAAGGATATGCCAAGCGGTACTTTAGAGCAGACGTTGCGCCTGCTGTCTATCCTGCGACTGCTCTTCCCTTACGCGCTGCTGCCTTCGACAACAGCCCTTGGTACCATCCATCCCAATGGACGCGAGTTGGGACTGCAGGCCGGTGGCAACGTCGTAATGCCTAACCTTTCGCCTGTAGGGGTACGCAAAAAATACGAGCTGTACGCCAACAAAATCTGTACCGGCGAGGAGGCAGCCCAATGCCGTGGCTGTCTGGAAGCACGCGTAAAAATAGCAGGCTATAACATAGTAACCGACAGAGGCGATGTACGTCGCACTTTAGATAAACCAGAAGGAGAAAAATTATGAACAAGAAAGCACTAATCGCTATGAGCGGCGGCGTTGATTCCAGCGTTTCCGCATTGATGATGCTGGAGCAGGGCTATGAATGCACCGGTGTAACCATGAAGCTTTTTGCCAACGAGGATATCGGCGTTTCCAAAGCCAACAGCTGCTGCTCTATCGACGATGTAGCAGATGCCCGCAGCGTAGCAACCAGCCTTGGCATGCCTTACTACGTTTTCAACTTTGCCGACCGCTTTGAACGCGACGTTATCGACCGCTTTGTTGACGCTTACGTTAACGGCAGAACACCTAACCCCTGCATTGACTGCAACCGCTATCTGAAATTCGACCAACTTTTCGTGCGCGCACAGGAGCTTGGCTGTGACTATGTTGTCACCGGCCACTATGCGCAAATCAGCTATGATGAAGCCAAAGGCCGTTACCTGTTGCGTAAGGCAGTTGATCCTTTGAAGGACCAGAGCTACGTACTTTATTCCCTCACGCAGGAGCAGCTGGCACACGCTATGTTCCCACTCGGCGGCCTGCATAAGACACAGGTACGCGAAATCGCCGAAAAGCATGGCTTCGTCAACGCTCAAAAGCATGACAGTCAGGATATCTGCTTTATCCAGACCGGCACCTACGCTGATTTTATCGAAGCACGACTGGGCAGAAAATTTAAGCCCGGCAACTTCGTAGACGAGGCAGGCAACGTGCTTGGCAGACACAAGGGTATTATCCATTACACCGTAGGCCAGCGCAAAGGCCTGGGCTTGGCGCTGCCGCAGCCTATGTACGTTAAAGAGATTGACACCAAGAACAATGCTGTTATTCTTACGACAAACGAGGGACTGTTTACCAAAAACGTTACAGCCAAGAACATCAACCTTATCGACTGCGACGCTATCACCGAACCACGCCGCGTGAAAGCACGCATCCGCTACCACCAGCAGGAGCAATGGGCAACCGTTACCCAGCCTGACGCAGATACTCTGCAGCTCGTTTTTGACGAGCCTCAGCGCGCTATCACCAAAGGCCAGTCCGTTGTTATGTATGACGGTGACGTAGTTGTCGGCGGCGGCACAATCGTATAATACCATGCAAATTAAAGAGGCTGGGACAAAACCCAGCCTTAAACAGAAAAACCAGTGGAGTTTTACAG
>OODJ01000991.1_pt1 | contig 24706 bp, 13 predicted proteins | sample 1671611 | NCBI WGS metagenome assembly OODJ01 (sample SAMN06348174, study PRJEB24527) | human gut metagenome | biome: human gut; feature: ankylosing spondylitis patient; material: feces | host: Homo sapiens | place: China | collected 2015-10 | reverse complement strand
CCCGATGTCATCATAGCTGATGGTCGCACCGTTGTACGACGTCAGTCTGTCCAGCCATCCTGTATCAGTATAGCTGTATGTCTCCGTTCCCAATACCGTGTCTGTGATAAGGTCTTTCTTGACGACAGACCGGATATTTCCGTAGGTATCATAGGTATACGTGTAATAGGCATCCTCGTCATACAGGACCTCCGTGACCAGCTGTCCCTGATCGTCATAAGCATATCCTGCTTCCGAAAATTCGTCTTTTGTTACGACTGTGATGTTCCCGAGGCTGTCATAGGTATACCCATAGGTAAGCGTCTCCGTTCCCTGAAGCGTCCATGAAAGCTCCGATACCAAGGTTGAGCTCCGGTTCCCGGACAGCGGCTTATACGTATATTCCGCCGCAAGTGTCCGGTATTCTCCGCTGATTTGCTTTACCGACAGCCGTTTCAGTCCGTCATACGAATATTCCAGCAGATCTCCGTTCATGTTCTCTCCATTTATCTGGATGGAGAGGAGATTCCCGTCATTCGTATCATAGCCGTAGGTGTATGTCTGTCCCAGTGTTCCGCCGGTAACGCCTGTCAGTCCGCAGTAATATTCCGATACCCGGCTTTGGTCATCATAGGTATAGTGTGTCAGCCCATTGATGTCACTTCCGATTTGCTGCCAACTTGACAAAAGCCTGTCCAAACTATCATAAGTATAACAGTACACCGTTTCATTGTCAACATCTTCTACCCGATATAGGTCTCCGTTCCCATTATATGAGTAGTTGTATTTGACAGATCCGTCGATTTTGATCTGGATGATCCGATCAAGGTCGTCATATGCGTTGTCGATATAGGTCCCGTCTCCATATGTCGTCCTTATCAGATTTCCGTTTTCTTCCTCATAGATATAGCTGACCAATATGGTATTTCCGACCGAAATGCTTGTGACATTGCCGAAGCCGTCATACGCAAAGGAATATGTCTGATTCTGTTTTGTGCTGTTTCCCTCAATATAGCCGCCGCGCACAATACTTGAGAGCATTCCGTTTATGTAGTTGTAGTTCACCGACACAAGTCCGCTGATATACGCAATGGTCATTCTGTCATTGTACTCATTATAATCATATTCCGTCGCGACACCGTCCTCATTGGTCACGGAAATCAACAGTTCCCGCGGATTGTATGCGTAAAAAGCCGCGATCCCGTTGGTGTCCTCTGATAAGATAAGGTGATTGCCGTTAGTCGTATAGATTTGCTGCGATGACAGTCTTGCCGTCGTACTGATGCCCGTTACAACGGTTCCTGTCACGTTCCCCGCACTGTCATAGGAAAATTCCATCGTGATTCCGTCATTTTCCACGGTTTCGAGAAGATGCTTGTTCCCGGTTGTCTTGTAGGTATATTCGTACAGCTGATTGTTCTGTGATGTGCTCGTCATATTATTCAGATTGTCATAGAATGAGCTTATTGTCGATGTGTCCGTTTGATTGGCTGCCGTCAGATTCCCATTGTCATCATAGGAATAGGTCTGTACCTCCTCTTCTACCAGCGCAATATCATATATATACACACTGTTGCAGTTATCCTTATATGACGCCGTCAGCACAATTTCGTCTATGGTTTTATTCTCGTTTTCCGCACTCGGAACCAATATTCCCGAAATGAACTGTTTTGTACCCCAAATTTCGCTCTGGAACGGAAAAGCAACGCTTTCGGAAGTATCATCCGTATACACAATGGTTGCAATCAGCGAGAATGTTTCTCCGTCGTTATACGGAACAGAATATCCGGATGCCCATGCTGACACAATAAAGGTGGTCTTGGCGCTCTTTCCGACCGGTATCGTCTGCTGGGCATAAACATCCCGTCCCGGTGCTCCGAGAAGCTGCAAAGCGCTACGGCTTCCATGTTCGTCAGCATATGTGGTTTCCGTACAGTATGTACTACGCTGCCAAGTGTCAATGCCGCCCGCAAGGTTATATGTCGATGGCGCAGGATTCTTCTCAAGCTGAATGTCGTCGATATATACCGTTCCGACCACACCTTGCAGACAAACCGAAATCGTATAGCTTCCGACGTATTCCGGTGAAAAGGTAAGCGAGATGCGCTGCCATTTGTTGTCAAGCTCCGATGTGAGATTGAAATTCAGCTTTTGCCCGATATGAGTTTCCGTCGAGTTTGATGCTTTCAGATAGACACCGCCGTCAGACGAAATGGAGTTAAGTCCGCTGACATCCACATAAGCGGAAACCGTGTAGGTATAACCATAATACAATGTGTCAGAAGCCTGATAGAACCGAACCTCCGAGGCGGATGCCGATGAGGAAGTAAGCGAAAGCGCATAATCTCCGGTATGTTTCTTCGACGTGGTTCGGACAGCCCCGCTGCCGGATGCCGTCCATGCCGAAGCGCTTTCCGCGCTGCCGTCTGTGAGAAGATTCTGCGGAAGCGCACCCGTCACCCCAAAGGAATCGATTCGGTTTTTCTTTCCGGAAGTACCGTCCACATCGGTATAACCGGAGGAACTCGCACCATATATTCTGTCATAATTTCCGTTGGTGGAATATACGCCGGTCGTCCTTCCTTCGGTATCAAAACAATATGTGGTTACCACATCATCCTGCGTATAATAGCTGTCGTCATTTCCTTGATCTGTATACCGGGTATACATGCCAAAGACGTTTTCGACCTCCAGTTCCTGCCCGTAGGACTTACCGTAATCTCCTACATAATACTCTTTTATATCTCTGACGGTTTTCCAGTTATAGTCCGGTGAGGTAGAGGAAGGATAGGTATACAGGGAGTACTCCACACCGTATTTTGCTTCTCCGTCATAAGCGGATGTCAGGATATTGTCGGTATAGGTATACTGCATCGTGCTTCCGTCCGGATATATGACCATAGTCAATTGATTGCCCGTATAGAGGAATGTCGTTTCTCTTCCGACAAGATCGATCATGGTAACAAGACGTCCCCAATTATCGTATTCAAAAGTCGCCAGTGTTTCCGCAGTGGATTCTGTCAAATGCCCGTTCAGATATCTTTCCACTTTTTGCAGCTGACTTCCGTTTACCATCGGCATGCCGCCCGAACCGTTGTATACCATTCTGACGGTATTTCCGTTTGCGTCAATGATTTTGTAGAGGATTCCGTTGACAAAGATTTTCTGATTGTCCATCTTGTCTGTCATGGTATATTGATTGCCTGAAACCGAGAGTGTTAAACCAAGTCCGTCCTCATCCGTGTAGGTGTTGTTTACCATCCCAAAGTAGTGCTCGGTTCCGTCACTGTCATTATAGACATAGTAAAGCTCTCCGCCGACGGTCACGGGTACGACCGTCTCCTGCACACTCAGCTTCCATCCGTATCCCATGGTCATCGATGCAAAATTTACGGTGTGGATGACATGGTTATTCGTGCTCTCTGTAAACATCTGCCCTGCATACGCGTCATTGTATATATGACTCATGGTAAAAGGCATAACGGTACTTTCCGCTGTGATGTCCGTGCGGACAAGCGTCAGCTGAGATGTGTAATCATGAAGATATCCGGTACCCGCTCTGCCGACAGACTGCGTATGATATGTATAATAGTCCTCAATACCCGCTGAGTTCCGATAAATGACGGTAAAAATCGGGCGTAAGGAACTGGTATCAGCGCTGTGAAATACGGCATATATCGAGTCGTCAAATGTCCCGCTTTCCGGCATAGAGCGAAACGTTATGCCTTTGTTTTCCGCTCCGTAATACCATTTTTTCGCGATGCGCGTAATATCCCATGTAAGATAGATATCCTCCATGTCTGCGCTGACTATCTGATAATCAACTACAGTGGAATTGATCGTCGGCTGTGTATTCCATGTTATGTTTTCATTCCAAGAACCTGTTACCTCGTATACGCAAATCGGCACAGAAGCAGAGGCGGTTGCTACCGTAACAAGATGCAGGGAAAGTGAAGATGATGTAATGATGCTGTTTTGAGGGATATCCGGCAAGGAAGAAAGCTTCCAATAATATCGGTACGCATTTTCTTCAGAATATCCAACAGGCACAAGGGGGGTAGGACCGTAGGAGGTATTAGGATCTCCTTCATAAACATAAGTATTCACAGCGGCACTTGTCTCAACCTCTATCGGCGGATCAATCGTAACCGGAAAGGCTCGTCCGTCTTCATTGATCCATGTGGCGTCCGCTGTAACCGTGATCCGATATTCTTTATTCTTTGTTTGCGTAAGAGTATATCGGACTTCGGTGGAAACCGCCCCGTTTGCATCCGTCATAAACGGCAGAGAAATCAGATAAACCGCCTCGCCGCTTGTTTCGTCTTTCAAAACAATCTCGCCGTTTTCCGTAAGCTCCGCACAAAGCTTATTCAGTCTCATGTCAAATGTGTAGACATAAGACTCTGCCTTCTCTTTGACAATAAGGTTTTCTTTGACGGAATTTCCGATGACGACATATTCAAGGTCAACACCATCCAGAATATCCTCGTACAAAACGCTGGACACTCCCTTTTTGACCTCTGTGATTTTCTCAAGAGTCGTGGCATCCTCAGCATGAGAGCCGGGATTGGTGATTACAGCTGCCTTGCTTTTGTTTGCCTCTGCCAGAGAAAACCGAATTTTATAAGATCCCTCCTTGATTGTGAGAAGCCCTGAGGCATTGCTGTTTTGGGCAAACTTTATGCTTCGATTGCCGTTTGCAGCTTCAACCCCCTCATAATCATCAGCATCCTGCGCACCGGAAGCAGAAAGGGTATTGTCGATTTCCTGCCATACATCGTTTTCATCCAAATAGTGTACGGCATTTTCATACATCGCCACGTAATACGAGCCGTCCGACATCCGTATATACTTGGCGTTTTCTGTGCGCATGGAAGTATCCTCGCCGAGCGCATAGAACTCCGTTGTTCCGTTCCCAAGAACCGGAGCTTCGTCTTCGCCGCTGCTCAACAAAGACGCGATATCCTCCACCGTCTGTGCATAGACAAATGACGGTACAAGATAGAGGATCATCAAAATACTGAGAAAAACGGATAAAACCTTGGTAAATGTCTTCATTGCTGTTTCCTTTCTTTTGTTTTTTATTTTAAAATCTGTTTTCCAAAAAACAACATTTCAAAAAACAGATTTCAACTCTTAACAATAACGTGCAAATAAAAAGCGCAAAATCAAGACAGGCTGATTTTGCGCCGGATATATAGGCATATGGAAAAAGCACGGCATGGGAAGTCCGTCGAGCTTTCTGCATAAGTCATCATTCTGATGCACAATCGATTTCCTTTGTTCAATGATAAGTTTAAAACAGTTCATAATTCCTGTTTTTTATTGTATCATTTATACAAAGTTTAGTCAATAGCATTTTGAGTGTTTATCCAATTTTGTTATAATTTACAAATTTTTAATGGATAATAAAGCAATATGCACAATGACAGACTGCGATTTTTGAAAGGATATTTGTATTTTATTGAAAACATGCACTGCAACGCAGATGCAGATCGGCGGGGGGGGGGGAAAACAAATCCGGATTCGCGATCTGCGCCATACTCATGTAAGCTTTTTCACTTATATTAGGTTTGCATCGCTGGTTATCAGTGAGCGCCTTGGACATGAGAATGTGTCAACAACTTTAGGAATTTATTCTCATCTGTACCAAGTCAGCAAAACAAAATTGCAAACAAATTAGAGAGTTTTGCATGATTTTGGCATGGTATTTCGTGTACCCGCTGTATACTTTTCATGTATCCGAGGCAAAAAGAAACCCGAAAGTCCTTGATACATAAGAACTTTCGGGAAAGTGACGATTATTCCCACTCGACGGTTGCCGGCGGTTTACCGGTAACATCATAATATACGGAGGAAATACGATCGCCGAGTGTTTCCAAAATTTTATCGGCAGCAGAAATCAACGAGGATACCTCAAAATCCTCACCAGGCACGGCAGGGCGTGCAGTCATAAAATCGGTTGTGCAAACCGCACGGACGGCGATGGAATACTTCCCGTCTTCCCCGTCAGCAAACGGAAGCAGCACTGCAAAGCATTGGCTGATTTTCGGATTCATCACGTACCCCGTCACAATGGCATCTGCCTCCCGAAGTAAATCTGTTGAAGCATAGCCGATATGAAGAGGCTTGAAGCGAAAATCTCCAAAAGAATCAGAAATTCCGGCAATTCGATAGGCAACACGATTGATAAAATCACATTCGTTGGGAATTTTTTTGGAAATGTCAAAGATTCGATTCCAGTCTGCCGAGGCTGCCGCACCGTTTTCTTTCAGGACTGCAAGATGGCGGTAACTGCGGTGGTCACCCTGTACGCCGACGCTGTTCATAGGTGCAACGGCGGCAGTATATTCCGTATCTTTCATGGTGTTTTCCAGTTTATCCAGCAATGCTTTCTCCGGAAGCTCGGCCGGTTTATCCGCACAAATGATACGCACGCAAAGACCCGGACCGGGAAAAGGCTGACGAGAGGCAATCGACTCATCCAGCCCAAGCATACGGGCGACTTGACGCACCTCATCCTTATGCCAGTCCCAGTTGGTTTCAATAATCATTCCTCGTTCTCTAGCCTGACGTACAATATCCACATCATTATGATGTGTTTTGATTTTATTCGCATAACCACTGACATCCGGATTTCCGCTTTCAATCAAATCCGGCCGCAGAGTGCCCTGCGCAAGAAACGTGTTGTCGAAATCAATGCCGAGATCCTCCGCCGCTTCCCTTGTAACCTTGATAAACATGGAACCGACAATCTTACGCTTCATTTCAGGATCACAGGTTTCGGAGAGAGGTCCAATCAGTGTACCTGTTCCGTCATCCACTTTTCCGAAAAAGAACTCGTCCGCCGCATTGACACGTTTCATGTTGACAAGTCCCAGAGAAGCAAGATTTTCACAGATAATATCACTTTCGTTTTTGCGCATCATTCCGTGGTCAATATGAATCGCATATACATTTTCCGCAGGCAGCGCTTTGGTAAGCAGTGCTGCTGTCACCGCAGAATCCACTCCGCCGGAAACCAGAACCATCACCTTTTTGCCTGCGGCGCGCCGCCGAATCATCGCCACGGAAGTTTCGATACGGTCATCCAGCGCATAGACTTCACGGAGCCCACAGATACCGCGCAGAAAATTTTCAAGCATCTGAACACCGTTTGTCGTCGGATCCACCTCCGGATGGAACTGTACGCCTACAATCTTTCGCTTTTCGTCATAAATGGCGGCGACAACCTCGCCTGTCTTCGCAACACAGGAAAAGCCCGGCGCCAGCACCTTCACGGCATCGCCGTGACTCATCAATACCGGCTGCTTCCGGTCAAGACCTGCAAACAGTGGACATGACGGATCGACATCAATGACGATCTGACCATATTCCGTCTTTACCCCCGGCATCACACGCCCTCCGAAATGCTCACAGATAAGCTGCATACCATAGCAAATTCCGAGCATAGGAAGACCAAGGTCAAAAATTCCCTCGTCATATTTCAGGGCCGCATCGCTCCAAACGCTTGACGGTCCTCCGCTTAAAATCAGTGCAGAATAATCCGCAAGCTTTTCTTTTTCGATTCCGATCGGAAATATATCCGAATAGACGCCCGCCTCACGAACACGTCTGTCAATCACCTTCGTATACTGCCCGCCGCAGTCTAAAATTGCGATTTTCTCTTTCATAGGATTTCATACCTTCCGAAAAATAATTTTTGAAATTCCTTTGACAGGTCAATTCCATACCAATACTTTTTTATTATATATAAAAGAATCCAAAAAAGCAAGATATCGGACACAAAAACACGGAAAACCGCGAAAATTCAGGCACATAGGCAGCAAGGATTCTCCTGTGAGTTTCTATCTTAATCAAATATAGGGGAATTTTGGGCTGAAAACACGTTTCTCTCTTCTATTTCATAATCAGATCAAAATTCATTTCCGATGTCTATTCCAAGCCTATTTACCGTGCCTTCTCATCACAGAACAAGAACTTTCTGAAAAAAAAACAAAACGGTATTCGGAAACCCGCGATACCGTTCTGTTTTTTATGAAAAGACTACATTTCCCGTCTCGTAAAAGCATCCCATGCTGTCCAGCCAAAAACAATCAGATGACAAAGAATAACCATGACCGCAAAGCCAAATGTCTGACCGGCATAAAATTCCGTTCCCGCATACAATTCTGGCAAATTCAGATTTGCAAAAATCAAATATCTGCCGAAATCCACACCGAAGCTGCGCAGAATGGTTTCCATCAGTGTTCCGGAAAAGAATGTAAGCAACGATACACTGATGGCAAGCGCATTTCCCTTAACCAGCGCGGAAATGGCAAAAGCAAGCATTGTCATCGCAAGAATCTCGATGGACGATAAGAGATAATCCCCTATAATCGAAAGGAGCGGCGAGTTTGTCACTACCATGCCGTTTTGTACCGAAAGTAGCGGCAGCGAAAGATCTGCGACCCCAAAAAACAAAATACAGCACAAAAGCGACAGCAAATAAAGAACCGCCATCATGGCAATGCCAAACAAAATCACAGTAACAAATTTAGCTACAAGAATTTTCCATCTCTTAGCCGGACTCATCAGTAAGAATTTGTAGGTTCCTTGGGAAAATTCGGAAGCGATAATACTGCCTGCAATGACAATACACATAACGCCGACAAGCTTAATTAAGGTTTTGCAAGCGGCAAAAACCGACCATAAATTGATTTCTGAAATTTCAAAAAGACTGCTGTTTTTGACCTCTGCAGAAATATCCCTTATGATATTGTTGTCAAGACGATATACGCCAAGCGTCACCTCATCCTGAAGCTCAGAGATTCTGTCAGAAGATACTTCCTCTCCTGCCTGTAACTTGGCAGTAAGTTCGGCAAGCGATGTCTTGGATTCCAGTACAGACAGCAAAAGCGTGTACCGTTCACCGGATTCAGGCGCGATTTCCCGGTCTATGGAATATCGGTAAAACCAAAGCTGGGCATCTTTATCCGCACCTGTATACCCACTTTGCAGTTCCGATATTTTATCCTGATAGTAAATCTTCCACCCATCCGTTTTCATATAGCTTTCGATTTTAGCAATTTCCGCTTGATACTCGTATGCAAAATCTCCAGCCATCCCATTTTCAAGAGCGAATTTTAACCCACAGTACTGTTCGTATAATCCATTCCGATACATCCAATCATCATAGCGGATTTCCTGTTCCGAAAGATACGTCCAGTATTCATACAACTGCTTGAATTCCATATCAGAAGAAAGAATGTGACCATTCTCATCACGCACAATGGAATCCTCGTATAGCTGTCCGTAATACTCTATATTTCCAGCCACTTGCCCATCCTGAAATGCCTCTTGGCGCCAATCCGTTTCATCTACACGGGAATTTCCGACAATCTTGCAAAGGCCGGTAAAGCCGATAATACACGCAAGAAAAAGAATCGTCATAACAAGCGTTCCCTTCCGCTTGGTCAATTTGATGATCTCGTTTTTTACAAGGCTTGCAAACTTATGCAATCTGGCCACCCCCTTCGATTCCCGTCATTTGAATAAACACGTCTTCAAGCTTCTTGTTTTCCTTTGCGGAAACTGTGTAAAGCTCGATTCCCGCCGACATCACGGTACGATTGATCCGCGCCATAAGCGTGTCGGCGCCCTCCTTCGGAACAATAACCTCAAGAGTTCCTTCATCGGTAATGTTCCGGCATTTTTCGTCAAGAAATTCCAGAGCAGCATACGCGGCCTGCACATCAGAAACGCGCAGAATAAAATCCGCGCTGTCCGCCGCAGCGGCAGAAAGCAGTTCTTCTGTTGTGTTCACACATTTCAGGCTCCCGTTCACAATGACACCGACACGGTCACACATCATTTCCATCTCACTCATCAAATGGCTTGAAACAATGACCGCACATCCGCTTTCATGTGCAAGTTTTTTAAAAATATCACGCAGTTCTTTAATTCCGGCAGGATCAAGCCCATTTGTCGGCTCGTCAAGAATCAGCACCTTGGGATCTCCGATGATCGCCTGTGCTACCCCCAAGCGCTGCCTCATCCCGAGAGAATATTTTCCTACCTTGTCGTGAATACGGTTCTCAAGCCCCACAAGATGAACAACCTCCCGGATTCGTTTCTCATCAATTTTTCTGCGGCGGACCCTTGCGTACTGGAGCAAATTGTCCCAGCCGCTCATGTATTTATAAAATTCCGGATTTTCTACGATTCCGCCGAGGCACGCCATAGCGGATTCGTACTCGCGGCGCAGATCGTGACCGGCAATGCGAATGGTTCCGTCATCCAGCATCAGCATTCCGACTGCAATTTTAATCGTTGTTGTTTTCCCCGCCCCGTTAGGGCCCAAAAGTCCGAATACCTCGCCGGCATACGCCTCAAACGTAATATCATGAAGGATTTCTCGCCCGCCAAGACTTTTGGACAGATGTTCCACTGAAAACATCACGTTTTTTTTCGTATTTGCTTCTACGCTCATTCTCCGATTTCTCCTTCCACAAGTCTTGTTTCATATATATTGACATAACAATCTGCTGCATAAACGATTTTCCATTCGCCATCGATCTTCTCAAGATAAAGACGCATATAACCGTTACATCTGCCCTCATACACCTTCGTAGGATCTTCGACCGCTCCCAAATCCTCGTCCGTATATACGGTATCCGGGATTCCGCCTCCCGGGATATAAATGCTGCCGTACTCAATGCCGCGTACCTGCACAAGGCCTTCCAGATAAACGGATACGGTAGCATTGTTTGGTCCGGTTTTCGTCATCGTAATTCCATTTGAAGTATTCTGCACCTCCAGTGTAAGGGACAGAATTTCTCCTGCAATTCCATGTTGTAAATATTCCTCATAATACGACTCCATATCGTCGATATTCTGTGCCGAGACACCGTAAAGCAATCCGCTCTTTTTATAAGCGACATAATCGTCTGTGAAATCTGCAAATTCTTTCATTCTTACACGGATTTCTTCATCAGTCAGCGTATGTCCGCATTTCTGCTCCACGAAGTTTTCATGAAATGCGGATAGGTCCGCAAGATAGGCTTTTACCATTTTTTCGATTTCCGGTTTATCACTGCTTTTGAATATTTGACCTGTGATAACCGTATAAAGCACTACGGCAAGAATGATGACGATACCGAGCGCAAGCCCGCGGTTCAGTCTGCGGAAAAACAGCCTGCGTTTTGTCATAATCTCCTCCTTAAATTAAAAAATATAGAAACGGCGTTCTAAGGCAAAACCTTCATGAAAACCGCTCGAGATGGATTTCATTATAAGTCAAACCTTATGGCAAATCAACCGCGTTAAGCCAATATTAAAAAATATTTATAAATTGTTAAGAATTGCTTGTCTTTTTGCGGATATCCAATCGACTATATTTTCTTGGATAAGTTGTAAATTCGATGTTAAAAACATGCAAAAATGCTTTCCCTTATGTTGACATTTAACATGGAAAGTGTTATAATTCACAATGGCAAAAATCGGCGGCTAACAGCAGAAAATCGATGTATAAGGCCGTCATCTATCATATCGGATGCTCTTTTGCGGCATCGATGAAAGGAGGCGCTATGCCGGAAAACAGAAGAAAACGCATTCAAGACCTTCTGTCGGAAAAGCCATTTGTCTCACTTGCAGAGCTGGAAGCGATGTTTCCGGATGTTACAAGCATGACGCTGCGGCGCGACATCAACCTTTTGGAGGAGCGGGGAGAGCTTATCAAAGTACGTGGCGGCGCAAAATCCATGAAATTTATCAAAACCTCCATGGAAGATGCGTTCGGCAAGCGACTGTCTGAAAATCCGGAGGGAAAATCAAAAATCGCCGATAAAGCAGCGGAATTGATTGCAGAAAGCCGTTCGATTTTTATAGATTCCGGAACAACAGCACTCTGTCTTGCCGAGGCGGTACCCGACATTCAGATTACCATTACCACAACAAGCCCACATGTCGCACTTGAACTTGCAAAAAAGCAGCGAATTATGGTCAATATTGTGGGCGGAATCATCAATCATGACAATCTTTCGGTTTCCGGCATGCAGGCATTGCGCTTTATTGACGACATCAACATTGATCTTGCTTTCATTGTGCCATCCGGATGCTCACTTTCCTCAGGATTTACCTGCGGAAATTATTCCGAATGCGAACTGAAACGACACATTGTCAAAAGAGCGCGTCGTGTCGTTATCCTCATGGACCGCGAAAAAATCGATCGATGTCTGCCCTATACGTTCTGTACGCCGGGCGATGTATGTTCGGTGATCACGGACGGCGGACTTCCCGCGGAATATCGTGAATATCTTTCATCAGGAAGCGCACTCATCATGGAAATTCAGTAACCCCTCTATACGCAGCAGGCACGGCGGAGCAGGCTGCGAAGCAAAAATTTAAAAATATCAATCCGCCGGGAATGGAGTTTTTATGGCAACTGCTGTCATCATGCCGAGACAAGGTCAAAGCGTGGAAAGCTGTATCATTACGTCATGGTCAAAACAAGTAGGAGATAAGGTTGCAAAAGGCGACGTGCTTTTTTCCTATGAGACCGACAAATCCGCATTCGACGAGGTATCGGAGGTCGAAGGAACCCTTTTGAAAATTCTCGCCGGAGAAGGCGACGAAGTTCCGTGTCTCGATGTCGTCTGTATCATCGGTGCGCAAGGAGAAGACATCTCCGCTCTTGTCGGCAAAACCGAAACCGCACCTGCAGCCGAACCAAAGAGTGAAACCCCCACGGAACCTACACCTGCGACTCCGTCACAAGAAGTCGATTCTACCGCGTCGGAATCCACCTCGGATAAACTGAAAATCTCACCACGTGCAAAAAATCTTGTACTCAAAACGGATGCGGACATCTCCCGCATTACTCCGACAGGTCCGGAAGGCAGAATTATTGAACGCGATGTTGTCCGTGCTCTTGACGCGGGATTTGTTACCTCAGCAGCAAATGCCGAAGCCTATTTGAAAGGCGATATGCCGGCTGTCAAAAAGGAAGCTGTTCCGGCACCGGAGGCACCTGTCACGCCAACACCCGATACGGCTGCCGCTCCCGCAGCTTCCGCCACAGGCTATACCGATGTAAAATTACCGCAAATCCGCAAGGTAATCGCCAAATCCATGCACGCCTCCCTGTCTGAGATGGCACAACTTACCCTGAACGCCTCTTTCGACGCGACAGCTATCATGAATCTGCGTGCGGCAATCAAGACGGGCGGTGAAGCAATGGGAATCGGAAACGTTACCATTAATGATATGATTCTCTTCGCTGCGGCAAAAATTCTGAAAAAACATAAGGATCTCAACGCACATTATCTTGGTGAAACGATACGCTATTTCGACGGTGTTCATATGGGCGTCGCGGTAGATACCGAACGCGGACTGATGGTTCCCACCATTTTCGACGCCGACAAGCTCTCTCTTTCCGATCTTGCCAAAGCGTCAAAGGAAATTATCAAGGAAGCGCAAGCCGGCACTATCAGCCCCGACAAGCTGAAGGGCGCCTCCTTTACCGTCAGCAATCTAGGTCCGACGGGAATCGAAAGCTTCACGCCTGTTATCAATCCGCCACAAACCGGCATTCTCGGCGTATGCTCGCTCACAAAACGTGTCAAAGAAGTATCCGGCGCTCCGGTTTTCTATCCGTGCATTCCGCTTTCTCTGACATTTGATCACAGAGCACTTGATGGGGCTCCGGCCGCACGGTTCCTGCATGAACTTTGCACGGCACTGGAGAATTTCAATCTTCTGCTTGTAAAATAAAATTGCTCCAAAAACAGCAATCAACCGAAGAAAGGATAAATTATGTATGATTTGATTGTGCTGGGCGGCGGTCCTGCCGGCTATAACGCGGCAGAACGTGCGGCGCACAGTGGGTTAAAAACATTGCTTTTTGAAGGAAAAGCGCTCGGCGGGGTCTGCCTGAACGAAGGCTGCGTGCCGACCAAGACACTTCTTTACAGCGCAAAAATTTATGACTATACCAAACACGGAGAGGCTTACGGAGTAACCTGCTCCGGGGCCGCCATCGATCATGCCTTTGTTGTCGGACGTAAGGACAAGGTTGTCGGAACGCTTGTTTCCGGTGTCGGCGGTAGACTGAAAAAAGCCGGCGTGGAAGTCATCTCCGCCTTCGGAACCATTACCGGGCGTGATGGTCAACTCTTCCGTGTTACTGCGAACGGAAAAGAATATCAAGCATCAAAATTACTAATTTGTACCGGCTCCAATGCGGCTGTCCCTCCTGTTCCGGGACTGAAAGAATCGATTGCTTCCGGTTTTGCCGTAACAAACCGTGAAATTCTCGATATGCGTGAGCTTCCCCATTCGCTTGTCGTCATCGGCGGCGGCGTCATCGGACTCGAAATGGCCTCCTATTTTCATTCTGTCGGCGTAAAGGTCACGGTTGTGGAAATGCTTGACCATATCGCGGGACCCACAGACGGGGAAATCTCTAAAATTCTGCTTCGCAATTATCAGAAAAAAGGCGTGGAATTCATTTTGGGCGCCAAAGTAACGGCAGTCGGAAACGGCGCCGTAACCTATGAAAAAGACGGCAAGACAGAATCCGTTTCCGCGGACAAAGTGCTTGTTGCCATAGGACGCCGTGCCAATACCGCCGGTATCGGACTTGAATCCATCGGTGTGGTCATGGACAGAGGCGCCGTTGTCACAGATGAATACTGTCAAACCAGTGTACCGGGTGTATACGCTGCCGGAGATGTAAACGGCAAATCGATGCTGGCACATACCGCTTATCGTGAGGGCGAGGTTGCACTTGCCAATATGCTTGGCGGACATGAACGTGTCAATTATCTCTCCATTCCGTCCGTCATCTATACAAATCCAGAAGTCGCCTGCGTCGGTGAAACCTCTGAGAGCATCAAAGCAAAGGGACTTGACGCCATATGTACTTCCGTCACACTGAAATACAGCGGACGTTATATCGCAGAAAACGAAGGCGGCGACGGCATTGTAAAACTTGTCGTGGATAAAAATCACAAAACACTTCTCGGCGTTCACATGATCGGAAATTACGCCTCCGAAATCATTTACGGCGCTGCCATGATGGTGGAAAAGGAAATGCGTGTAGACGATGTGAAAAAGCTTGTATTCCCTCACCCCACAGTATGTGAGGTCATTCGGGAAGCAATGTTCATGATTTAATATACCCTTATGCGAATTCCGGAGATGCGGCGACGGCAGCGTCCATTCCCGTAAAAATCTTTTCTCTGCCGGGAAAGTGAGTTTATTATGCCAAAAAGTCAATATGTCGATCCGAAAAAAGTATTTGAACCCGGATACATTAAATTTCAGGATATTCCCGTATGCCAATATAACCTAACACTGGATGATGAGAAAAAAATCTATTCCAAGAGTGATTTTCTTCGCATTTACCGTGATATGGCGGTCATCCGCGAATTTGAAACGATGCTCAATGACATCAAGACAAAAAGCGTTTACAATGGTGTAGAATATTCCAACCCAGGTCCCGCACACCTTTCTATCGGTCAAGAGGCTTCCGCCGTCGGTGAAGCTTATTGTCTTGATATCAATGACTTCACCTTTGGTTCCCACAGAAGCCACGGTGAAATTCTTGCCAAAGGACTTTCTGCTATCCATAAGCTTTCCGACAGCGAGCTCTATACCATTATGAAAGATTTTCTCGGCGGCTCTATTCTGAAAGTGGTTGAGGGAAAAGAAGAAGTCCCCGGCAACGTCAAAGAGCTTGCCATTGATTTCCTTCTCTACGGTGCGCTTGCGGAAATTTTTGCGAGAACCACGGGCTTTAACCGCGGTCTTGGCGGTTCCATGCATGCGTTCTTTATTCCGTTCGGTATCTTCCCGAACAATGCCATTGTCGGCGGTTCTGCCGGCATCGCGCTCGGAGCGGCGCTTTATAAAAAGAGCAACGCCAAAAAAGGCATTGTCGTCGCCAACTGCGGGGATGGTGCAATGGGACGCGGTCCTGTGCTGGAGGCATTGAATATGTCTGCCATGGATCAAATCCGTGAGCTTTGGGATCGTGACGGCGGTATGCCGATCCTTTTCAACATCTTCAACAACCATTACGGTATGGGCGGACAGACCGTCGGTGAAACCATGGGCTGGAAAATGGCTGCCAGAATCGGTGCCGGCGTCAATCCGGAACAAATGCATGCAGAACGTGTCAACGGATATGATCCGCTCGCTGTCATTGACGCATTTGCCAGAAAGAAAGAACTTTTGGTACGCGGAGAAGGTCCGGCGCTGCTTGAAGTTGTTACCTATCGTGTATCCGGTCACTCTCCGTCTGATTCCTCTACCTACCGTACACCCGAGGAAATCGAAGCCTGGAAAGCAGCCGATCCTATCAAAGCTTACCGCGAAAAACTGGTCCTCGGCGGTATCGCTTCGGAATCCGAGCTGGACGCTATCCATGATATGATTGTCCGCCGCATGACCAAAATCTGCAAAATGGCGATTGACGACAGCATTTCTCCCCGTATGGATCTTGATAAAAATCCGGATGCCATTGAATCCATTATGTTCTCCAACGAGACAAAGCCGAAACTTGATGACAGAACGCCGGAAATGCTGATGCCGAAAGAAGAAGTGCCGCGCGTCAAAGATATCGCAGGCAAAATCCGTTCTGCATTTGACAGCGAAGGCAAGCCTGTCTCCAAAATGAAGCGCTATAACATTTGTGACGGACTGTTTGAGCCGATCATTGACAAATTCTATGAGGATCCTACACTGATCGTTTATGGCGAAGATAACCGTGACTGGGGCGGTGCTTTCGGCGTTTACAAGAAAATGACCGAAGCGGTTCCCTACTATCGTTTCTTTAATGCACCGATTTCTGAAGCTGCTATCGTCGGCTCCGCTGTCGGCTATGCCATGTGCGGCGGGCGTGCCATCGTAGAGCTCATGTACGCAGACTTTATCGGCTGCGCCGGCGATGAAATTTTCAATCAGATCGCAAAATGGCAATCGATGAGTGCCGGTATTCTCAAAATGCCCATCGTACTCCGCGTTTCCGTCGGTTCCAAATACGGTGCACAGCACAGTCAGGACTGGACAGCGCTCACAGCACATATTCCGGGACTGAAAGTCGTATTTCCTGCAACACCTTATGATGCCAAAGGTCTCATGACTGCTGCGCTGAACGGAACAGACCCCGTTATCTTCTTCGAGAGCCAGCGCATTTATGATAAGGGTGAAGAATTCCATGAAGGCGGTGTTCCGGAAGGCACTTATGAGGTCCGTATCGGAGACCCGGATGTTAAGAAACCCGGCAAGGATATTACGATCCTTACCATAGGCGCTGTGCTTTACCGTGCACTGGAAGCCGCAAAAATTCTTGAGGAACAATATGGTATCTCCGCAGAGGTCATTGACGCACGTTCCATCGTGCCGTTCGATTATGAAAAAGTCATCGAATCGGTCAAGAAAACAGGAAAGATTGTCCTTGTCGGCGATGCATGCGAGAGAGGCTCTGTCATGCGTGACATGGCGTCCAATATCGCGGAATTTGCGTTTGATTATCTCGACGCGCCGCCGGTCGTTGTCGCCTCCCGCAACTGGATCACTCCCGCTCATGAGCTGGAGAAATACTTCTTCCCGCAGGCAGATACGATTATCGACGCTATTCATGAAAAAATCATGCCGATTGCAGGCTATACCCCGACGCATAATTTCACTACCATCGAAAAAATGCGCCGCTCTAAAAATGGAGTCTAAAAACAAACAACAAAAGCCGGCATCCGAGAGCATCTCGGATGCCGGCTTTTATATGGGTTTCGGTGATTCTCTTTTCACTCTGAACGTGAACATTTGGGAAAAGCTCCACGCTCCCTCTTTCAATAAACAGCGGATATCAAGAACCATCTTTCAGCCATTCAAAAGGAAGCCGTGTCCATTTGTCCATTTTCCCTCACGGGAAAGAACATGCTCGCCCCTATGAAAAAGAAAGTACCCTCATTTGCATAAAATCAAATGTCCATGCCTCTTTCTTTTCCGGCTGCAAAGAAGCCTTACTTTGCAAGTTTCTCCTCTAAAATCTTCCGGCCGTTCCCTCGCGAGGCTCCCGCCTCAGCAAGTATGGCGCGATAAAACGCTACGGCGGCTGATTTACGAGAATAAGCAAGCTCTTCTCCGCGGCGGGTATAAAAGCAGGAATAAATCTTTTCAAGCTTGCGGTGATATTCCTCGAAAAACGACGGTTCTGTATCGCTGATACCTTCTGAAACAGATCCGTCCGGCAGAAGCGAATAAAGTGATTTACCCCGACCGTTCCTATACATCAGCGTACGTGCGATACCCAAAGCACCTGCAACATCCACCTTATCCGCATCAAACAAAATCTTCGCTTCTATACTTTTCGGCTGATGATGGATACGAAAGCGATGAGACAGAATACAGTCACGTACATGCTCTGCAAAATGCTCCGGAAAGCCTTCCCCAACAAGAAAACGGTATGCTTTTTCCGCCCCTATCGAAGCATGGCATACAGAAGGATCTGTAAGTTCTTCCGCTCTGCCGATATCATGAAGAAGGCATGCAGCGATGAGGACATCATAATCAACGGATTCTCCCGCTTGCTCTTCCGCGGCAGCAATCTCCATGGCAATATATAAAACGCGGTAAATATGCTCGCTGTCATGTGAGGTGTCTTGCGCACATTTTTTCATATAAGCTTCTAGCTTCTCGTAATCCGGTTTGATCATAGGGTTCCTCCGAGAAATCAATTTCTGTATTCCCAGTATAACATATCCGATAAGCAATATCAAGAAACCTCTAAAATTTCATTGACTCAAAATATCATATAACAAGTATGAAGTTTCTTCTGTTCTGCCGAAAAAACGCCGGAATGGTTTCCGACGTTTTTTCTGATATTTTCTTTGATATCTTGTTTTTTTAATAGAAGTTTTCCGCCAAAAAAAGCATATTGCTTTCTATGCACGACTTTATTTTTTCTTTCTCAAATATTTATCGATTTTTTCCACCATATTATCCGGCATTTTCTTCTCTACCGGGAAAAACACGGAATTGACAAGTTTATCCGAGAAAAGTGCAATAAAACGTGCCGTGCGTTCCATAGATTCTGCCGTCACAGTTTCAATGACGTCATAACGGCAATGGATCTGTGCCGTTCCCATAGCGGCATTTCGCATAAAGTTGACACCGGGGATTCCCTTATCGGCAAATGGGATGGCATCGGAAGAATAAATATCCTGACGGACATTCATCGGATAACCGACTTCTTTATAAAGATAGGTAATGGCATGGCAAAGGGATTCCTCTCCCGTCACCCGAGCTTCATCACGGCCAAGCAGAGGTCCCGTCATATCTACATTGATACAAAGACGGATTTTATCAAGCAAATCTTCATGAGCCGCAACATATGCCTTGCTTCCAAGAAGTCCCCGTTCTTCTGAACCGCAGAAAATAAACCGAACAGTACGCTTTGGAGGATTTGCCTGATAATAACGAAGCAACTCAAGAATCGTCGCTGTACCGGAAGCATTATCAAACATACCGGGACTGAATACGACAGAGTCATAGTGTGCTGTATAAACAATAACCTCGTCCGGATATTCCGTACCGGGAATTTCCGCAATCACATTCTGAGAATCCGCTTCTCCTTCTTCCTGAGAAAGGGTCAGCCTTACTTTTTTCGGCTTGGAAGCAACCAGCTCCAACGCATCTGTCATGCGGATACAAACGCCGGGAAGCTGTCCTTTTTCAATATGCATCGGACGAAGCATGCGCTCATCCAAATCAAGGGTTTCTTTTGTCTCACGAAATGTTCCGGACGGCGAAATGAAACCAAGTACACCGGCGTCAATCAGTTTTGCAAATCCTTCTGCGCCAACTCCACCTGCGATGAATACGATTTTCCCTTTTACACCGACAAGGTCAATCGGCTCCAACGCTTCCAGATAAGCAAATTCCGCCTCAATTCCGTCTGCAGCGGCATTTCCGGAAAAGCCATATCCCGAAACCTCATATTCCTTATATTCCGGCTCCGTTACCTCGAGCTTTGCCGTCTTGATTGTATATCTCGGAGCCTTAAATGTCTCTACAACCGGAGTAACTCCGGCAGCCTCAATTTCCTTTGCCAGAATATCTGCCGCCTTTTTTTCTCCCTCAAAGGTAGAAAGGCGTACAAAATTCAATTTTTCCAGAAGCTCGTACATTCTTTTTCCGCTGATCTCCATAAACAAAATCCTCCTGAATAATCATTCCACAACATTTTACAACAAAATAAAAGGAAAATCAATAGCAATAGGAAAGGCGCGAAAAAATTCAGATTCTGAAAATTTTTCGCGCCGATATGTGTTCTTATGCTTTTTTCGTTTCGATGTAGTTTGCGACGTCACCGACTGTAATCAACTTATGGATGTCCTCTTCATCGATATCAACGTCGAATTCCTCGTCACAACGGAGAGCAAGTTCCGCAAGCTCGAGGGAATTGATGCCAAGATCCGCTTCCAGTCTTGAATCCGTCATAATTTCATCAGGATTCAGACCAAAGCTGTCTGCCAGCATCCCTTTGATTTGTTCAAACATTTCCATATACTCCTCCCATGCCGCCATATGCGACCAACGATTTGACAAATTTTTCGCCCCAGACGAAAAATCGGCTCTGTTTTTATTTCAGCTTATAGCGAATGATCTTGCGCGATGTCGTCTTTTCGAACTCTGTATCACGGATTTCCACGCATTTGATGTGCTTGAACGTCGGGAGCTTTTTATTCACCGCGTCAATCTCTGCCTCGATTGCCGCTTGAATCTCTTCCTTCGTTTTGCCCTCAAATTTGTCGAAATTGGGATAAATGAGTGCCGTAATAATCACATCATTTTCATCCCCGCTCTTTCTACCGAGAACAACACATTCGCTTATAAGCTCGGAGGCACCAAGGTATTCCTCAATTTCCTCCGGAAAAACATTCTTTCCGTTGCTTGCAATGATAACGTTTTTCTTTCTACCTGTTATAAATATGAAATTATCATTGTCAATATACCCGATATCACCGGTTTTAAACCATCCATCCTCTGTAAATGCCTCCGCGGTTGCCACGGAATTTTTATAATAACCCATCATCACAGCATCGCCGCGGGTCACAATCTCGCCGGTTTCATCTGCCGGATCCGCTTTGTCAATACGGACCTCCATATGCGGCACCTTGAGCCCTGCCGAATGATATTTTCTCCAATGCATCGGATTTGCGGACACGAGCGGTGCACATTCCGTGATCCCATAGCCCTCGCAGATTTTAATGCCAAATGTATCAAAATCATCCATCAGTTCAGGACGAAGCGGCGCTCCGCCGCACACAATATATTGAAGTCTGCCGCCAAACGCATCGATAATTTCATGGAACATCATGCGGCGAACACGGCGAGGCATCCTTTTGGCAATCGGCATCAGCTTCCGAATCAGCCCTGCTTTTCCCTTTTTCTCAATTTCCGCCCAAATCTTTTTGTGCATCGTTTCCACATAAAGCGGAACCAGAACGAGCGCTGTCGGTTTATACTGTGCAAAATTACGAAGTGTATTTTTAATGGAATCATTGATAAACGTCTGGGCACCGGTATTCGGCAGTGCCAGCTGTTCACAGGTAAATTCATACGAGTGATGAATCGGAAGCACAGAAACAAAAGAGTCCTCTTCCGTTGTCGCCATGATCGAAACAGAATCCATGGTGGCCGTCACCAGGTTGCGCTGATTGAGCATAACGCCTTTGCTTGTACCTGTTGTTCCGGATGTAAAAAGAATCGTACAAAGTTTTTCTTTATCTACAATCTGATTTTCTGCCGTTCTGTCTCCCGCCTCATAGGCTTCTTTTCCTATTTCAAAAAATTTCTCAAACGTCAGGAAACGATTATCCTCGGGAAGCTTTTCCCCATCAAAATCAATGCAGACAAAATATTTGACACTTTTCATCTGCTCACAGGTGTCAAGAATTTTTTTGTGAAGAGAGTGAGTATACACAACAAGCTCGATATTGCACATATCGACAAATCCGACAAACTGTTCTTCGGAAATATCTTTGTCCAGTGGGACAATCACACCGCCGCATGCCACCGTAGCAAGATAAGTCGCAACATAATCCGGATGGGTATCACCTGTTACGCCGACAAAACTGCCAGCAACGCCAAGGCGTGTCATTGCCGAACTGATATAATTGACATGAGTCAGCATGTCGTTATAAGTAAAATGACGCTCTTCCTTTTTGACTTTGTAAATATAGCGGTCTCTGTCCCCGTAGCGCTGTGCCTGCTTGACAACTCCGTCATAAAGATTGTCAAATTCATAAATCATATGAGTGGGCTGACCTTTTTTCAAGACAAAACCTTCTTTCCTATAAGTTTTCACTAGCCGATAACATATAAGCGCCCAAATTTATAACAAATTCATTATAGTAAAAAACATGCCGTTTGTCAAGTAATTTGTTTGGGCAATTGATATCGGCACTCTTCTTTTCCGAACAACGGCACTCAAATTAAAATAACGAACGAAACGATGAAAAAGGGACACTGTATTTTTAATAAAATACATATAAAAAATGCGCGACTCTTTTTTTATATTTTTGTTTGAAATGAAAAAACAATCAGAAAAGCAGTTTTTTCTCAACAAAAATCATTCTGATTTCTCTTATGGTACCAACCGGCAGGATTATGCATATTCTAACATTATCTTTATAACCTCGGAGGTTTCATTTCATGGCTACCGTCAGCTTATGTATGATTGTAAAAAATGAAGAAGCCGTTCTTGCACGGTGTCTTGACAGCATTCGGGAAGGCGTTGATGAAATCAATATTGTGGATACAGGAAGCTCTGATAAAACGAAAGAAATCGCTCTCCGCTATACCGACCGCGTATTCGATTTTGAATGGACAGACGATTTTTCCGCTGCACGTAATTTTTCCTTTTCTAAAGCTACTATGGATTTTGCCATGTGGCTGGATGCAGATGATGTTTTCACAAAAGAAAATCTAGAAGCATTTATTCAGATGAAACAAACCATACCGGATACAGCGGATGTGATTATGATGCGTTACAACACCGCTTTTGATGAAAATGACAAGCCCGTTTTTTCCTATTACAGAGAACGGCTTATCCGAAGAAGCATTCCCTTTGAATGGAAAGGGCGTGTACATGAAGCTATTGTACACACAGGACGTGCCATGTATACCGATGTGGCGGTGAATCACAAATCCATCAAGACCGTTTACAGCGACCGCAACCTGCGTATCTATGAAAAACAGGAGGCAAGCGGGGAGCCATTTACTCCCCGGGATATCTTTTATTACGCGCGTGAACGGTATTACCATAAGCAATATGACCGCGCAATCGAAATGCTGAAAAATTTTCTTTCAGACGGTGCCGGATGGATTGAGAATAACATTGAAGCATGTAAAATCCTCTCCTATTGTCACCGGGAAACGGGAAACTTGACAGAAGCCATTTCCGATCTTTGCATTTCTTTTCGATATGATACCCCGCGGGCGGAAATTTGTTGTGAAATCGGGAATCTATGGATGCGTCTGCAAAATTACCGCACCGCCGCTTTTTGGTATGAACTTGCCCGAATTACCCCTCGGAAAGACAAAAGCGGTGCCTTTATTTCCGAAGATTGTCACGGATATTTGCCATGCATTCAGCTTTGCGTTTGCTATGACAAACTCGGAAACAGAGAAAAAGCGGAAGAGTATAACCGACTTGCCGGGACATTCCGTCCTTCTTCACCGGCTTATCTGCAAAACTTAGAGTATTTTAAACGTGTTTCTCCGCACTCTCCTAACCATTTATGAATATATTACATTGAGACAGTTTCTTTGTGGTTCTGCCTCATATCATGACAAATCGTTAAGGAGTGTATACACATGAATTCCAATCCTTATAATAGAAGAAATCTATGCCCGCGCTGCGGAAGACCTATGGATTGCTGCACATGTGGCTGCTGTTGTATTCCGACAGGACCGACAGGTCCCACAGGGCCAACGGGTCCTACCGGTCCCACCGGTCCCATGGGCTTTCCGGGAATTCCCGGACCAATGGGTCCCACGGGCCCAATGGGCTTTCCGGGTCCTACCGGTCCCACAGGTGCGACAGGTGCAACTGGTGCTACAGGTCCCGCAGGAGGTCCACCCGGACCAACAGGTGCAACAGGTGCAACGGGTGCGACCGGTGCGACTGGTGCGACTGGTGCCAGAGGTGCAACTGGTCCGACTGGTCCCGCAGGCTCCAATGGCTTGATGGGTCCCACAGGTCCTACCGGTCCTGCAGGACTGAATGGTGCAATGGGTCCAACGGGTCCTACCGGTCCCACCGGTATTGCCGGTACAAACGGACAAATGGGTCCGACGGGTCCCACAGGCCCCACAGGTGCGACGGGGGCAACCGGTGCAACGGGCGCGACAGGTGCAACAGGTGCAACAGGTCCGACGGGCCCCACGGGTCCCACAGGTCCGACAGGTGCAACAGGCACCGCAGGTACAAACGGACAAATGGGTCCCACAGGTCCCACAGGTCCTGAAGGTCCAGAAGGTCCGGCAGGAGCAAGCATTACCGGTCCGACAGGTCCGACGGGTCCGACGGGTCCCACAGGCCCCACAGGTCCTACCGGTCCTACTGGAGCCGCCGCGACCGTAACCGTCGGTTCCGTTTCAACAGGTGACCCCGGCACCGATGCCGAAGTGACCAACTCCGGTACTACGGAAAATGCCACGCTCGACTTTACCATTC
>OODJ01000984.1_pt1 | contig 24768 bp, 28 predicted proteins | sample 1671611 | NCBI WGS metagenome assembly OODJ01 (sample SAMN06348174, study PRJEB24527) | human gut metagenome | biome: human gut; feature: ankylosing spondylitis patient; material: feces | host: Homo sapiens | place: China | collected 2015-10 | reverse complement strand
GCGCAAAGGTAGCACTTATTGTTCAAACCGCCAAAATAGGGGTTGGATGCTTACTAGTTAAATGAAGTTTCTTGCCTCCTCGATAATAATCAAAGAGTTCCATTTCACGTAGCAACTGGAGCAAATCTTTCTTTAATATATCTTCATCTACTTTCATATACTACTTATTATTTAATTCACTATCATTTATTATTTGTTTCAAAAGGCCAAAAACGCACCTGCTTGCCAAATTGCAAATACTAGCGAAGCGCCTAGATTTTGATTCATATTTAACCTTTTCTTCTATATTGCATGTACGTCGGAATTATGATAGAACACTATTCATAGTTGAATCCTTTGTATGGCATGCTTAAACTACCCTTCTCACGTGGCTCCTCGTGCTTTTAAAAAGTTTAACCACCCATACACAAAAAAGAAACGTGGAGCCAGTCTGTTACTCGTTCCACTGTGTGAGGCTTCTCGCATTGCCCGATAAGTCGAAACGAGCAACGCTGAAAGCCCCACGTAAATGTATATATAATCATCCCACAAGATACAATCCATCCATAGAAATGGATACTGCATCTTGAAAGGAATGTATACAATACACCCAAGGGGCGTTCCCGTTGCTTTGTTCTTGACTTATCGTTGAACTTTGCGAGAATTCCACACAGTCAAAACCAAAGCGTACAGTTACGCCTTTTATGTATATGTGTCTCCCTAAGCATCCCACCCACGAGGGCTTTCAGCAAGGGCTTGACGATGCAAAGATAGTAAAAGTTTTGGTTTCCGCAAACTTTTTAACCATTTTTTTGCACTTTGCCAATAAAAAAGCTTATCTTTGCACTTATCATACATAAAACAAGGCATAATTATGAAGCAGATGGAGCACTCATATAAAGGAGAAGAGAAGTTTCTCGTAAATGATTTGAAGACAATTGTCAGCAAAGCAAGGAGCAAAGCTTTCGCTGCCGTCAATTATTCTCTGGTAGAAAGAAACTGGAGAATAGGGAAACGTATTGTGGAAGAGGAGCAGAACGGAGCATCACGTGCAGAATACGGAAAGCATATTATTGAAGTGGCATCCGCTGCACTTACAGAGGAATTCGGTAAAGGATTCTCTGAGACAAACATCATAAATTTCAAGAAGTTCTTCCTATTATTCAAAGAATTAGAAATTCATCAGACAGTGTCTGAGGAATTCAGAAAGCAAGTATTACATTTACTTCCATGGTCACACTATGAGCGACAAAAGGAGTTGTACCTCATGGCGCATCCTGATAAATAAGATGTAAAATCACCAAGGGAATATCAGACAAAAATAGAGAAGTTTATATCATTTCTTAGCCCAGTATATACTTTCTGGGCTTTTTATTTGTTCTATTCAGAAAAAAGCCGTATCTTTGCCATTACAAAAAAGTTGTAACATAAAACATGTAATGACGTATGAAACTAGGCAACAAGAAATTAGTGAATCCTTTCATCTATCAAGGGTATGAAAGTCCTGAATATTTCTGCGATCGAGAAGCAGAGACTGCTACCCTTTTATCTCATCTGAAGAATGGCAGGAACGTAACACTTATCTCTCCTCGTAGAATTGGCAAGACGGGACTCATCAAGAATACCTTCTTCTATCTCCAGGAAGAAGAGAGGGATGCCGTATGCCTATACCTAGACATTTTCGCTACTAAGAATTTGCACGATTTTGTGGAGCAGCTGGGAGTCATGGTCATCAACGATATCGTTCGCAAAAATGCTTCTTTTATAGAGAAGACCATAGCTTTCTTCAGTGCCTTACGCCCTGTGCTCAGCATGGATCCATTGACAGGCGAACCAAGTGTTTCCATCACTGTCGAACCAACCCAAGAGGAGATAACCATGCGTAGCATCTTCAATTACCTGAATGAGAGTGGCAAGGAGATATACATCGCCATTGACGAGTTCCAGCAGATTGCCGAATACCCAGAGAAAGGCACGGAGGCTTTACTACGTTCCTATATTCAGTTTGCCCAGCATGTACACTTCATCTTCTCGGGCAGCAAGTTCCACCTGATGGCAGAGATATTCGGTTCCCCCAAGCATCCTTTCTACCAAAGCACAGAGATGTTGGGCTTGAAGCCTTTAAATAAAGACGTATATTATAAGTTCTGCTCACATTTCTTCAAAGAGAAAGATGGAAATATTTCTGAAGAAATCTTCGAACATATCTACAATCTGTTCGAGGGACATACTTGGTATGTTCAGTGTATAATGAACCGCCTCTATGAAACAGAGGAAACCGTTGAGAGCATCGAACAGGTTAATGCCGCCCTTCTCTCGATTCTCCAAGGTCGTGAGCCACAGTTCGAAAGTCTAGTCCAATTCTTCACAGAGAATCAATTCAGCCTATTAAAAGCCATCGCCAAGGAAGGCATCGTTGCCCAACCGACATCAGGCAAGTTTATCAGAGAGCATCATCTGAGTGGCGCCAGCAGTGCCAAAGCCGCCCTCAAAGTCTTGGAAGAAAAGGAACTCGTATATAGAACGAATGAAGGCTACATCATCTACGACAGGTTCATGGATCTGTGGCTAAAGAGACTATAACGCCCTATTTTATGCTATAAATTTGCATAACTATCCATTTGTAAGCAAAGATGGCGGTTTTAGCTGCATAAATTTGCTTTTATCAAGAATATTGTTTATCTTTGCAGAAGATAAGCTGCACTCGGCAATTTGAAAGCAAGCTTTCATTGCGCTCGTTTGCATTATCTTTGCAACATCATTAAGCCATGCCTCGCATTTAGTAGGATATGGGGCATGGCATATTTATCTTATAAGAAAGAAAGGATAAGCAATGGAACTGAAAGAAACTTTCCAACAGGTGAAGACGGCTAGCAAGACGCTCGGATTGCTGACCGATGAACAACGTAACGAAGTGCTAAAGGCGGTGGCGGATGCCATCATCGCTGAGACTCCTGCGCTCTTGAAAGCGAATGCGGAGGACTTGGCTAAGATGGACAAGGCGAACCCGCTCTATGACCGACTGCAACTCACGGAGCAGCGACTCCAAGACATCGCAGCCGATATGAGACACGTCAGTACCCTACCCTCACCGCTCGGAAGGATTCTCAAGGACAAGACCCTGGACAATGGTTTGCACCTACAAAGAGTGGCAGTACCTTTCGGAGTCATCGGCATGATCTACGAGGCCCGCCCTAACGTAACCTTCGATGTATTCTCACTCTGTTTCAAGAGCGGAAACGCTTGCGTATTGAAGGGCGGAAAGGATGCAAACTACTCTAACACAGCAAGTATCGAACTTATCCACAAGGTGTTGATAACTTTTGGTATCAATCCAGTCGTGGCAACCCTTCTTCCTGCTACCCATGAGGCAACAGGCGAGATGCTCAATGCCGTAGGCTATATCGACCTCTGTATTCCACGAGGAGGCAAGAAACTCATCCAGTTCGTGAGAGATACCGCCAAGGTGCCAGTCATTGAGACGGGAGCCGGCGTGGTACATTGCTACTTCGACAAGGATGGCGACCTGGAGATGGGCAAGCGCATCATCACGAATGCCAAGTGCAGAAGAGTGAGCGTATGCAATGCCCTCGACACCCTCATCATCCACAAAGACCGCCTGAACGACCTTCCTGCGCTCTGCGAAGACCTTGCGAAGCAATCAGTCAAGATTCATGCAGATAACCTGGCTTACGAGGCTTTAAAGGGCAAGTATCCCGACACCTTATTATATATGGTAAGCGATGAGACCCCATGCCCTAACGCTGATGGCAACGTGTGGAACACCGAATGGCTCAGCATGCAGATGGGTATCAAGACCGTAGCTTCAGAAGATGAGGCACTCGAACATATCGCTACCTACGGAAGCGGTCACAGCGAGAGCATTGTTTCCAATGATGAAGCTGCCCAGAAGAAATTCCAGGCGATGGTAGATGCAGCCTGCGTTTATGTGAATGCTCCAACCAGTTTCACCGATGGCGCACAGTTCGGACTGGGCGCAGAAATTGGTATCAGTACCCAGAAGCTTGGAGCCCGTGGACCAATGGCACTTGAAGAAATTACCACCTACAAGTGGCTGATTACAGGAAATGGACAAACAAGGAAGTGAAGAACGAAAAGTGAAGAGTGAAGAATTCAATAGCTTTATATCAGAAATAACAAATAAAAAACGAAATAACAATGAAGACATTCTTTAATGTTGAAGACCTTGGCGACCTGAAAGCAGCGCTCGCTGAGGCACAGGAAGTAAAAGCAAACCGTTTCGGTTATCAGGAGTTGGGCAAGAACAAAACCTTGCTGATGATATTCTTCAATAACAGTCTCCGTACCCGTTTGAGTACACAGAAGGCTGCCATGAACCTGGGCATGAATGTAATCGTGCTCGATGTAAATGCCGGTGCATGGAAACTGGAGACAGAGCGTGGCGTTATCATGGATGGCGACAAGAGCGAGCACCTGCTGGAGGCTATCCCTGTGATGGGTAGCTTCTGCGACCTTATCGGTGTTCGTAGCTTTGCCGGTTTGAAAGACCGAGAGTATGATTATGCCGAAACCATCGTCAACCAGTTTGTAAAGTACAGCGGCCGCCCAGTCTTCGCTATGGAGACAGCTACCGTTCACCCTCTCCAGGCATTCGCTGACCTCATCACCATCGAGGAACATAAGAAGGTGGCTCGTCCTAAGGTAGTCCTGACCTGGGCTCCTCATTGCCGTGCCTTGCCTCAGGCTGTACCAAACTCATTCGCCCAGTGGATGAATGCAGCCGATGTAGATTTCGTGGTTACTCACCCAGAGGGCTATGAGCTTGATCCTAAGTTCGTAGGCAATGCCAAGGTAGAGTACGACCAGAAGAAGGCTCTGGAAGGTGCAGACTTCGTTTACGCCAAGAACTGGAGCTGTCCGGGCGTGAAAGACCCAGCACAGTATGGCGAAATTCTGAGCAAGGATATGAGCTGGACCATCGACGAGGAGCACATGAGCTGGACCAACGATGGTTGCTTCATGCACTGTCTGCCAGTTCGCCGTGGCTTGATTGTAACCGATGATGTCATTGAAAGCAAGAACAGCCTGGTGATTCCAGAGGCTGCCAACCGTGAGATTTCAGCCGAGGTTGTCATCAAGCGTATGCTCGAATCACTATAAAACAGGAAATAAGAAAAGATAGAGGGAAGTAAAGGAAAGCATGCCTTTATTTCCCTCGTTTCCGTTCTATCCAGCCTGTTCCTCTCCCCATATCTCGGTATTTTTATCTTTTCATCCTGTCTATATTCTTATATCTCATATATTATCCGTACCTTTGCCGGCGAAAAAAAGAAAAACAAGATGGACAAATACATAATACTATCACCAGAAGCCAAGGGGACGTTCAACGACCGCTTGAATTTTCTGTATCTGAAACTAGGTAACTATCTCGATACTGAGAAACTGGAAAATCGTACTTTGCAATATTGTAAGGTATTCCTCAGCGACGCCCAGAACCAGACTCAGAATTTAGAAGAGTCACTCCTTTATCAGGAGTATCTTAAGGATACCCATCTTACGGTTGTGGAGCAACCTCCGCTCAACGGGAGCAAGATTTCACTTCTTATCAAGACCACAGACGATAAGACCCCTATCCTGTTCCACTGTCTCCGACTGACAGAGGAAGAAGCGAAGGGAAAGAATTCATACGAACAGACCCGAATGCTATTCGACAAATACCTGCAACTTATCGCCGGTACAGATATGACGATGGAGCGCAACCTGGTAAGAACATGGATCTACGTAACTCATATCGATGTAAACTATCAGGGAGTAGTAGAAGCCCGCAATGATGTTTTCGAGCAGCAAGGTCTGACGGCAGAGACCCATTATATAGCCAGTACGGGCATCGGCGGAGCAACATCCGTACGTCATGCATCTGTAGCTATCGACTTTCTGACCGTTCCCGGCATCAGGGAAGAAGACAAGCAATATCTCCAGGCACTTAACCATCTGAATCCTACTCACGAATATGGCGTAGCCTTTGAACGGGGAACCAGCCTTTCTCTGCTCCAGAAGAAACAATATTTCATATCAGGAACAGCCAGTATAGACAAGCATGGAGCGGTTGTATACGAAGGTGATATTGTAAGACAAACCGGCAGATTGCTCGAGAACATCGGTGCTTTATTGAAGGATGGCGATGCGATGATGAACGATATTCAATACTTTATCATCTACCTGCGCGACATCTCAGACTATTATACCGTAGAGCAACTGATGAATCAGTTTTATCCTCAGATACCGCATATCACCTTAGAGGCAAGAGTATGCAGACCAGGCTGGCTGATAGAAATGGAATGCATTGCAGAAAAACAAGAACAGAAATAAATGCTGATAAATGCAGGAATTTACAGCCAAAAGCTCTTCACTCTTCACCTTATGCCCTGAAACGCCCATAAACAGGGCGTTTCAAGGGGTGAAGAGTTATTGGCGACTCTTCACCCACTCTTCACCACTCTTCACCTAGGCACGAGGCATCGAAGCGTAAGAAGAAACGCAAATCCGCCGAAACAAAGAGGTGAAGAAAGGTGAAGAGTAGGTGAAGAGTGCCCGAATACTCTTCACCGCCTGGAATGCCGATAAACACAAGGGATTCCGAGCGAAAGGTGAAGAGTGAAGAGTATTTCTTCGTAAGCTTCGCATAAAAACGAAACAAAGGCATTGGGGAAGGCTGTTCTAGGCGAACAGTCCACTAGCGGCTATAGCGCCAGTAGGCTGTCTGTGGTTTGCCTGTTAACTGTCTGTCGTAAACAGCTTATGAATTACCAATTAGAAGTCTGATTAAAACAGGCAGATAATAACAGTTTCCAACATCATCAAACAGAAAAAGTATTACCTTGCCGCTATTGAGCAGCAAGGTAATTACGTACAGGATTGGCATACATCTCGAGAAATTTCTCTCTCAAGTAAGCTTCATCCTTATTTGGAAGGTCAATTTTCGCAAGCTGACCAGCCATATATTTTTCAAATTTTGCCTTATCTTCGGCAGTATATTCAGCCTGATGAGCAGTTGAGTTTTCAAGCAAATCAAGAGCCACATAGTTGCCCGGATAGAGGCGGTAGTTCTTGAATATCTGCTCATCCATATAGGCGGCTACCTTATTATATATATCCTGCTTAGGCATATCAGGATCAAGACTGTCCAGATAATCATCAAGACATGGAGCTGCATGATAATGCACATGACCCTTATAACCGAAGATACCGGTCTGCATGCTTACCAGGTCATCCATTGGTCCCTTCTTCCAATCGGCATTATCGCGCTTCTGCTGGAACTCCTTTGCCTTCAGGAAATCGCATGGATCATATTCGTAACTGATAGAGAGCGGTACGAGATGAAGTTGTTTCAGGCGGTCGATAATGCTGCCCTCACCGCCCATCGACATCATCTGCAGAATACTCTTCTGGGTGCGGTCATTACTGTCCTTGGCCCTACCCTCGCGCTGGGCTATCCAGATGTTCTCGTTCTTCTCCTTGATGGCAAAATGCATATAGTCAGAGAGGCGCTTGCTCGACATCAGCATCTGTCGCATGCTCAGGGCACGCTCTACGATAAACGCCTTGTTGACACGTACCAGGTCCTTGACCCAAGGAAGAGAAAGGAGATTATCACCGATGGCAATCTCACAGGTGGTCTTAAACCCGTTATCGATAAGAAGGACATCGAGAATGGCTGAATCGAGCACGATATCACGGTGATTACTGATGAAAGTATAATTACGGGTATTATCGAGCGATGTGCAATCCATCTCGCAGCCTGTTGCTGCCTTCTTCAGAATGCCATGAACAAAATCGTAAGCAAAAGCCAACTGGAAATCCAGATTGGTCTTACATGCCTTCAACTTCTGGGCAATCATCTCGAAAGGTACTTGTGGATAGAGATAGGCAAGCACTTGTTTAAACTGATCGTTTGAAAGCAAACGGTCGAATACCTCAGGGAGATCTTCAGGCTCCCAAGGCCGAATGGTATCAAATTCTTGAGGGATATTCATAATTTTATGTTTTTTCGGGAGTTAAGGAGTTAAGGAGTTATAGGAGTTAAGACAAATGTTCTAAAACGATATCTTTACATTCCATTAATTTCTACCATTGTCTTAACTCCTATAACTCCTTAACTCCTTAACTCCTCATTAATTATTAGAACTGATTCTCCACGATTTCGCTGAGCACATCCTTGATATCAAGACCTGCTGCACGAACCTGCTGAGGAATGAAACTGGTAACGGTCATACCTGGAGTGGTATTGATTTCCAGCATGTTCACCTTGTCTTTACCATCCTTATCCTTAGAGATGATATAGTCGATACGGATGATACCGTTGGCATGAAGAATGTCGTAGATGCGTGATGTGGTCTTGGCTACCTCTTCTGCAGTCTCTGGAGAGAGACGGGCTGGAGTGATTTCCTGTACCTGACCGTTATACTTGGCATCGTAATCGAAGAACTCGTTGGTGGTCACCACTTCGGTAGCCGGCAACACAACGGTCTTCTCGGCTGTCTTGTAGATACCCTGTGAAATCTCTGTTCCATCAAGGAATCCCTCGATCATTACCTCATTGCTCTCCATGAAAGCCACACGGAGGGCTGGAGCCAGCTGGTCAGCATTCTTCACCTTGCTCACACCAAAGCTACTGCCGTCAGCAGCAGGCTTTACGAAACAAGGCATACCGATACGCTTGGCAATCTCTTCTTCATCATAAGCTTCACCGCGACGGAGCAAGATACTGTCTGCTACGTTTATACCGAAACCGCGCAGATAATTATTGAGCACATACTTATCAAAAGTCATTGCCTCTACCAGAACACCGCTTGTAGAGTATGGCAGATGGATGAGGTCGAAGTAGCCCTGCATCACACCATTCTCACCAGGCTGTCCGTGGATGGTGATATAAGCATAATCGAAATAGACATGCTTGCCGTTCATAACGAAAGAAAAATCGTTCTTGTCAATCTCGATAGTCTCACCATTATCCAAAGCGACATGCCAGTCGGTACCCTTCACATCGACGAGATAAATATTGTAGCGCTCTTTATCAAAGAAAGAGTACAAACCCTGTCCTGAGCGCAATGATACGTCGTGCTCAGAAGAATCACCACCACATACGATGGCTATCGTTCTCTTGCTATTTTCCATAATTACTAAATATTTTTGAATGTATCTTGTGTGGTGCCAGCGATGAAGCCGCGCCACTTTTCTATTAATTGTCTAAAATCTTCCGGCCACTCACTGTCAAAATCCATCTGCTGCTTGGTTGTAGGATGCACGAAGCCGAGTGTCTTGGCATGGAGAGCCTGACGCGGACAAAGTTTGAAGCAGTTCTGGATAAATGCCTTGTAGCTGCTACTGCGCTGACCTCTCAGAATCTCTGTTCCGCCATACGTTTCGTCCATAAAGAGCGGATGACCGATATGCTTCATGTGAGCACGAATCTGATGGGTACGGCCTGTTTCAAGCACACACTGCACCAAGGTGGTATAACCGAAACGCTCCAACACCTTGTAATGCGTAACTGCCGTCTTGCCTATTCCGCTGTCCGGTTCGAAGACCTTCATACGGAGGCGGTTCTTCGGATCACGGCCGATATTGCCTTCTATGCGACCTTCATCTTCTACAATATTGCCCCAAACGAGCGCATTGTAACTGCGATGGGTAGTCTTGTTGAAGAACTGCTTACCCAGTGCGGTCTTTGCCGTAGGAGTCTTTGCCACAACGAGCAGTCCGCTGGTATCTTTATCGATACGATGTACCAAGCCCACTTCCGGATCATTTGCATCAAACTCTGGCATATCTCTTAAATGCCAGGCTACCGCCTGAATCAAGGTTCCATGAAAGTTGCCCGCACCTGGATGCACCACCATACCGGCTTCCTTGTTAACCACCATCAGCTGGTCGTCTTCATAAACCACATTGATAGCGATTTCTTCAGGTTTGATACTCGTTTCATGACGAGGACGGTCGAGCATCAGAGTAACCAGATCATTAGGGCGCACCTTATAGTTGCTCTTTACCGGTTTACCATTGACATGGATGAATCCGGCATCAGCAGCCTGCTGAATACGGTTACGGCTCTGATAGGCCATCTTATCAGCCAGGTATTTATCGATGCGGACCGGATCCTGGTTGGCATCCACCTGCACCTTCCAGTGCTCATAGAGTTCATCTCCTCCTTCACCAGCAGCAGCGTTTCCTTCCTCCACCTGGAGTTCATCATCCAGTTCATCCATATCTCCTGCATCATCAAACCCGAAGTCATCCTCTACAGGAGCATATACCTTATTATATATATAATCTAAAAATATCATTCGTATTACTATTGAATTCTTCACTCTTCACTTTTCATTTCTCCTACTCCACCACTTCCTTCTGATGGTGTTCATGCGAAGGAGCAGGCTCTGTGGTTTCCGTTCCAGGAACCACCTCGAAGTTGTCTTCATGAGTTTCTCCGCTCATGTCACCTTCGCCTTCCATCACATCTTCTTCGCCGTGATAAACCGGATCTACCACATCGATGGAATCATCAACACTCCGTTTACCATTGCCAACCTGTATGACAAGCACATCATCGATAGAAACTTTATCACCAGCCACAACATGCTTACCCTTTACGAGGATACCATAAACCCAATCCTCTTCGCCAGGAATATATTCAGGTGTACCCAGTTTGAATCCCATAGCAGTAAGTTTAGCCATTGCCTCTCGCAACGAACTGTTGTCAATGACATCAGGAATGGTGATACGTGGAGAATGATCAGAATTGATGGTAACATAGATTACATGTCCCGACTTTACCACTTCTCCGAAAACCGGAGTCTGCTCCAGAATGACATCAGGCGGCAAAGAGCGGACATATCCCGTATCCGTTACAACAATTTCCAATCCCGCATCGTCGAGGATATGTGTAGCATCATCGATATTCTTATATCGAATATCCGGCACACGGATGGCCTCACCATGACGGGTATAGATATCAATGCCGTACTTGACACCGGCACAGAGCAACACCAGCACCAGAATCATGGCACCGATATTCCCCCAAAGGAACTTACTCTTAAACTTATTTATAAACTCTGATGAAGTCATATATTATTTTTTGGTGCAAAGATACAAGTATTTGGGGGAAGAACAAAATAAAAAGGAAAGTTTTTGCACTCTCACCACCTAATTTTATGATATAAAAACAAAACATCTTTGTTCCCAAAAGATCAATCTCAGAAAAGGAAGGGGCGTTATAAACAACAAAAAGCAGCAAAGAATACCTCTTTGCTGCTTTTAATGTCATCGTCAACAGACGAATCTTTCCTCGGAATTACTTTCCGTGGTGCTCGTCAGATACAGTTAACTTCTTACGGCCATGAGCACGGCGAGAAGCCAATACGCGACGACCATTCTTAGTTGCCATACGCTCACGGAAACCATGCTTGTTTACGCGACGACGATTGTGAGGCTGAAATGTTCTTTTCATTTTTCTTATTTATTTTTTAATTAATATTCTTCACAAAAGTGCAAAACACGCCCTTTTTGGGCTGCAAAATTACGCATATTTTCTGAAATAACCAAGAAAACTACCAAATTTAGCTTAAATATTTATGTTTTTTTCGATATTTCCTTTGATTTTTCATGTTTTTGCCGTAACTTTGCACTCGATTTTGAGATTATTGTAATAACATTCAAGATAAACAAGAAATGATTAATTCACAGGAAATTAAGATTGGTACTTGCATCCGCATGGATGGCAAAGTATGGGTTTGCATCGACTTTCAGCACAGAAAGCCAGGTAAAGGTAACACCGTAATGAACACAAAATTGAAGAATGTTGCCGACGGTCGTGTATTGGAACGTACATTCCAGGTAGGTTTCAAATTGGAGGATGTTCGCGTTGAGCGCCGCCCTTACCAGTACCTCTACGAGGACGCTACTGGTTGCATCTTCATGAACCAGGAGACTTTCGAGCAGGTGCCTATCGCTAAGGAGAACGTTACTGGTGGCCAGTACATGAAGGAGGGTGACGTTGTTGAGGTGGTTACTGATACAACTGATGGTACTATCCTCTTGGCTGAAATGCCAGTGAAGACTACTTTGAAGATTACTCACTCTGAGCCAGGTGTAAAGGGTAATACTGCTACCAACGCTACAAAGCCTGCTACATTGGAGACTGGTGCTGAGGTTCGTGTTCCTTTGTTCATCAACGAAGGCGAGACTATCCAGATCGATACCCGTGACGGTAGCTACCTCGGTCGTGTAAGCGAGTAATACATCCTCCAACAGGAAGATTGTGCTCTTATTGAGTAAAACTAACCCTTAATAGTAAGAAGAATGAAATATTCCATCATAGTACCTGTATTTAATCGTCCTGACGAAGTGGACGAACTTTTAGAGAGTCTGACTCATCAATCAGAGAAAGACTTCGAAGTTGTCATCGTTGAGGATGGCTCACAGACTCCCTGCGAGGAGGTGTGCAAACGATATGAGCACATGATGGATATACATTATTACTATAAGGAGAACTCTGGTCCGGGCCAGAGTCGCAACTATGGTGCCGAGCGCGCCAAGGGTGAGTATCTTCTGATACTCGATAGCGACGTGGTCTTGCCAGAAGGTTATCTGAAGGCTGTAAGTGATGAGTTGAGCCGTGAGCCAGCCGATGCTTTCGGCGGTCCCGACAAGGCGCACTCATCATTTACAGATACTCAGAAAGCCATTTCTTATTCCATGACTTCTTTCTTTACCACCGGTGGTATCCGTGGCGGAAAGAAGAAGATGGATAAGTTCTATCCCCGTTCATTCAACATGGGCATCCGCAGGGATGTTTATCTCAGGTTGAATGGCTTTTCCAATATGCGTTTCGGTGAAGACATAGATTTCTCTATCCGTATCTTCAAGGCAGGCTGCCGTTGCCGTCTGTTCCCTGAAGCATGGGTATGGCATAAGCGCCGCACCGACTTCCGCAAGTTCTGGCGACAGGTCTACAACAGTGGCATCGCCCGCATCAATCTCTACAAGAAATATCCAGAGAGTCTCAAACTCGTGCATCTCCTTCCTATGGTCTTCACCATGGGTGTAATAGGCACGCTGCTTCTGCTCTTCTTCGGCTTCCTGCCATACATGCTTGGCACCGTTCACGTATTCCCAACCTTGGGCAATGCGATGGCAGCATTGGGCTGCATCGGTCTCGCCGGCATCATTCTCTATACCATCGCACTGTTTATCGACAGCAGCAGAGAGAATCACAGCGTGAAGATAGGCTTGCTGAGCATTCGCGCTGCCTTCACACAGCTGATGGGTTACGGATGTGGATTTCTTTCTGCATGGTGGAAGAGATGCGTACTGGGACAGAGCGAATTCAGCGCATACAACAAGACTTTCTACAAATAAGACTTCCCCGCAAAAAGAGAAGCCAATAATAATCTACTAATCAGTTATTATTATGGCAGAGAAACTAACCATTGCCAATTGGGCAGAAGAAGACAAGCCCCGCGAGAAACTGGAGCGCTTGGGAGCCTCAGCTTTATCCAATGCCGAGCTCTTAGGTATTCTGATTGGTTCGGGATCTACTGACGAAAGTGCCGTAGACCTGATGAAACGCATTCTGAAGGATTGCGACAACAACCTGAACCAGCTAGGAAAGAAGACCATCAGAGAACTGACACAATATAAAGGAATGGGACCCGCCAAAGCCATCACCATTCTTGCAGCCTGCGAACTGGGCAAGCGCCGTGCTCTCGATAAGATTGGCACACGTCCCGACTTAGGCTCATCCCTTTCCATCTACAACTATATGCTTCCGAAGATGCAGGATTTAGACACAGAGGAAGCATGGCTCCTGATGATGAACCAGAACTTCAAGCTCATCAAAGCGAGCTGCATCTCAATAGGCGGCATTACAGAAACGGCAACCGACATCCGGCTCATCATAAAAGAAGCGGTGCTCAACAACGCTACCATTATAGCCTTCTGCCACAATCATCCCAGCAACAATCCTCAGCCAAGCAAAGCCGATGATGTACTTACCCAGAAGATTGCCAAAGCCTGCGAAATCATGCGCCTCTTCTTTATGGACCATGTCATCATAACCGATGGTGCCTTTTATTCATATCACGATAAAGGTAAATTGTAGTCTATTTGGGGTATATTAGACCTTCGGCAAGAAAAAAACAGCTTTTCTTTTTGTTTTGTCTGCAATAATTATTATCTTTGTAGGCAAAAACAAAGATTATTATGACACAAGAAGAAAAGACAAAGATAGAAGAAAAGATCGTAGATGTGCTTAAGACCGTTTACGACCCAGAGATTCCTGTCAACATCTGGGACCTCGGTATGATTTATAAAATAGATGTGAAGGACGATGCCACCGTAGATCTCGACATGACCTTCACAGCCCCTTCATGCCCTGCTGCCGACTTCATCCTGGAGGATGTAAGAAGCAAGGTAGACAGCGTGGAAGGCGTAAAATCTGCCAATGTGAACCTTGTATTCGAACCGGCTTGGGATCAGAGTATGATGAGCGAGGAAGCTCGCGTAGAACTCGGCTTTGAATAAAGACGAAGCTGTTGAACTCTTCACTCCTCATTCTTCACTCTTCATTTAAAAAGAATCGCTTATGAAAAATGTATATTTCCTCTCAGATGCGCACCTTGGCTCATTAGCCATTCCGCATGCCCGCATGCAAGAACGCCGCCTGGTCCGTTTCCTGGACAGTATCAAGACGAAGGCTGCGGCAGTTTATCTCCTGGGTGACATGTTTGACTTCTGGAACGAATATAAATATGTCGTACCAAAAGGCTATACACGCTTCTTAGGTAAACTCTCGGAATTGACCGATATGGGAGTGGAGGTACATTTCTTTACGGGTAACCACGATCTCTGGACCTATGGCTACCTGGAGGAAGAATGTGGCGTTACCGTACATTACAAGCCTCAGACCGTAGAGATATACGATAAAGTATTCTATCTGGCACATGGAGACGGACTGGGTGACCCAGACAAGAAATTCAAGTTCTTGAAAAGAATGTTCCAGAATCATACTTGCCAACGCCTCCTTAATGCGATTCATCCCCGCTGGGGAATGGCTTTGGGCCTGAACTGGGCTAAGCATAGCCGACTGAAACGTGCTGACGGAAAGGAAGAGCCTTATATGGGCGAAAAGAAGGAGTTCCTAGTACGCTTTGCCAAACAGTATATGCAAGGTCACAAGGATATAGATTACTTCATGTTCGGCCATCGCCACATCGAACTGGATCTGATGTTGAGCAAAAAGACCCGACTGATGATTCTGGGCGACTGGATATGGCAGTTCACCTATGCCGTGTTTGATGGCGAACACATGTTTATGGAAGAATATGTGGAAGGCGAAAGCCAACCGTAAATATAATTTATAGTTGATAGTTGATAGTTTATAGCAGGAACCGCTTTAAGCAAGATTGCCCTATAAACTATTAACTATCAACTATCAACTCTTAACTATCTCTGTATGCGTCCTCCCGAAGAAGTCATGTTATTGATGATTTCCTCTTCTGTAACCAGATTCTGATCACCCGGAACCGTATTCTTTATCGCGCTTGCTGACAGTGAGAAGTCCAGGCAATACTGGTTCTTGTCGCCCCACTTCTGATGGGCATGAATATAGGCAGCAATAAAGGCATCACCTACACCCATCGGGTCAACAATCGGCTCAATATCATAGATTCTTGTAGTATAGAGCTGATCTTCTACAGCATCATAGAGCAAGCCGCTCAAGGTATGATGACTGCTGGCAATCTGATTTCTTACCGCCATCACCATCTTCTTACACTTAGGGAAGAGCTGATGCATCTTGCGGAAATACTCCAGATAAGCCTCCTTGTCAATCTCATAGTCTGCATCCAAAGCCTCGAAAGGAATATGAGGCACACCGCTGGCTACCTCCCACTCATTCTGGTCACCAAAGATGATGTCGCTATACTGCATCATCTGGAATAGCACATCATGAGGCTCCAGACCATATCCCCAGAGATTCTTACGGTAATTGATATCGCAGGCTATGATCAAGCCGTCAGAAACTGCAAGTTTGATGGCATCCATAGTTGACTCCATCGCATCACGACTGATAGCACAGGTGATGCCCGAGCAATGGAATACGGCAGCATCAGCCAGCACCTTTTCCCATTTCACCATTCCGCGCTTCAGCGTATAGAAAGAAGAATTCTTGCGGTCGTAAACCACACGGGAATTGCGCATAGCCACAGCTTCCTCGAAATAATAAGTTCCGAGACGTTCACCGCCACGCACAACATGAGAAACATTCAGACCGTACTCTCTGAGATGCATCAACGCCGCCTCACCCATCTCACCGTATGGCACACGGGTTACATACTCTACATTATCGCCTAAATAAGCCAAAGAGATGGCTGCATTAGCCTCACTGCCACCATAATTGCCAAACATATGATGTCCCTGAAATAAACGTTGATAACCAGGCTTAGAAATCCTAAGCAATATTTCTCCGAAAGTTACAATCTTTGTTTTCATAATTCTAAAAATTTAAAAAGGTGAAGACCATTCACTTATGTTTCTAGTCTTCACCTTATTATATATAGCGTATGATTACTTGTTAGCAACCAACTCCATTGTATCGCGAGCGATAACAATCTCCTCGTCGGTAGGAACTACCACTACCTTCACCTTACTGTCGACAGTAGAGATGATAGCTTCCTCACCACGAACCTTGTCATTTACTTCCTTGTTAATCTTGATGCCAAGATACTCCAGGTTCTTGCAAGCTTCCTCGCGCAAGTCGGTCTGGTTCTCACCCACACCAGCAGTAAATACGATTGCGTCAACGCCACCCATAGCTGCTGTGTAAGCACCGATGTACTTCTTGATGCGATATTCATACATGCGGAGAGCCAACTGAGCCTTCTCGTTACCCTCGTTGGCAGCGTTCTCGATGTCGCGCATATCAGAAGAAATACCTGTAATACCGAGCACACCACTCTTCTTGTTCAGGAAGTCAGCCATCTCCTGTGGCTTCATGTTCAACTTCTCCATCAAGTAGGTAACGGCAGAAGCATCGATGTCACCACAACGTGAACCCATCATCAGACCAGCCAATGGAGTCAAGCCCATTGAAGTATCCAATACCTTACCATTCAATACAGCAGCTACAGAGCCACCGTTACCGATGTGGCAAGTGATGATCTTAGAGTTGTTCTGGTCGAGACCGAGAATCTCGCAAACACGCTTAGAAACATAGCGGTGAGATGTTCCGTGGAAACCATAACGGCGTACGTGATACTTCTCGTACAACTCGTAAGGAATTGCATAGAGGTAAGCGTAGTCAGGCATTGTGCTGTGGAATGCGTTGTCGAATACGCAAACCTGAGGAGTGCCAGGCATCAAAGAGTCAACGGCACGGATACCCTTCAGGTGACCTGCGTTGTGAACAGGAGCGAGGTCGCAAAGTTCCTCGATACCATCCTCTACGCTCTTGTCAACGATAACGCTCTCCTTGAACTTGTCACCACCCTGTACGACACGGTGTCCTACAGCGTCGATTTCTTTCAAATCCTTGATAGCGCCGATTTCCGGGTCGAGCAAGCACTTGAACACGAAGTTCACACCTTCCTTGTGGTCAGGCATGTCGTGCATAATCTGCTTCTTCTCGCCGTTAGGCAATTTCACCTTGATGAAAGCGTTATCAAGACCGATACGCTCTACACCACCCTGTGCCAATACAGACTCATCGTCCATATTATATAATTTGTACTTGATAGATGAACTACCACAGTTCAGAACCAATACTTTCATTTTGCTTTCAATTTAAAATTTATAGTTTACAGTCTATAGCATAAACCACCCATCTTACAGCAGCTTAGCCCTATAAACTGTTAACTGTTAACTATTAACTATATACTTACGCCTTCTTTGCATCCTGTGCCTGGCAAGCTGTGATGGCTACCATGTAGTAGATGTCATCAACAGAGCAACCACGAGAAAGATCGTTAACAGGACGGGCAATACCCTGGAGGATAGGACCGATAGCGATGGCATCACCCAAGCGCTGAACGAGCTTGTAGCCGATGTTACCAACCTCGAGGTTAGGAACTACCAAAACGTTAGCCTTACCAGCAACGTCAGAACCTGGAGCCTTCTTGGCAGCTACCTCAGGAACGAGGGCTGCATCAGCCTGAAGCTCACCGTCGAGATGAAGCTCTGGGAACTTCTCCTTAGCAATAGCTACGGCATCCTTTACCTTGTCAATGATATAAACGCTCTTGCCTGTCTCCTTGTTGATGGCATCCTTTGCGCTACCCTTTGTAGAGAAGCTCAACATGGCTATCTGTGGATCAGCAATACCTGCCACTGACTGAGCTGTATGAGCTGTAGTATAGGCAATCTGAGCAAGCTGGTCTGCTGTAGGGTTTGGAGTTACAGCAACGTCACCCATTACTACAATGCCATCCTGACCATACTGCTTCTGGTCTGAGATGAGCAACATAGCACCACTTACGCAAGTGATACCTGGACTGCACTTGATGATCTGAAGAGCTGGACGGAGAGTATCGCCAGTAGTGCTCAACGCACCAGAAATCTGACCGTCAGCGCCCTCAGTCTTGATAATCATACAACCGAGGTAGAGGTTGTTCTTAGTTACGAGTTCACGAGCCTGCTCAACAGTCATGCCCTTCTTTTTACGAAGTTCGGCGAGCTTCTCAGCATACTCCTCTGTCTTAGGGTTGTTTTGTGGATCAACGATAGTAGCCTTGTCGATGTTGTTAAGACCCCACTGAGCAGCGAGATTCTTAATATTGGCAGGGTTACCGATGAGGATGATGTCTGCGAGATCATCAGCCAAAACTTTATCGGCTGCTTTCAATGTACGCTCCTCTTCTGCTTCAGGGAGCACGATGCGCTGCTTGTCAGCTTTAGCGCGAGCTACGATTTGCTGTAATAAATCCATTTTACTTTTTAATATTTTATATATTTTGTTGTTTCCTAAGTAGATCTGTCAAAGTGTAAGGTGATGTTATCTTGTTTTTCACCTTTTTGCCACATCGACTTTGCAAAAGTACACATTTTCTTTGAAATAGCAGCGATTAAAATGTGTAAAAAAAGCTAAATCGGGAGATTATTCATATCGTAAAGGTTTACGTAGCAGGAAAAGTGATGAATTCTTCACTCTTCGTTCTTCACTCTTCACTTAACTTATATCATCTCCAGAGTAAGGATGCTTTCCAGTTCCTCGGCCGAGAGTCTGAGTTTGAACTCGCCCTTGATGGCCACGCTGATTCGTCCGGTCTCCTCGGATACAATGACGGCGATGGCATCACTGCTCTGTGATATTCCGAGAGCGGCACGATGGCGGAGTCCCAGTTCCTTCGGAATATCTAGGTTATGGCTCACAGGCAGAATACATCCGGCTGCCATGATGCGCTTATTGCTCACCACCATGGCTCCATCATGAAGCGGCGAATTCTTGAAGAAAATATTCTCTATCAGCCGCTGGTTAATCTTGGCGTCTATCTCCTCACCCGTATCCATGATGTCCTTCAGTGGAACGCCTCGCTCTATAACGATAAGAGCACCTACGTATTTCTTCGCCATACTCATACACGCCATCACAATCGGCATGATGGTCTCCTTGTTAGCCTCCTTCTGACTCTCCTTGCTGGAGTGGAAGAAGCGAACCAGCCGGCGCATACCTTTCTGCGAACCGATTTCATAGAGGAATCTACGGATATCCTCCTGGAAGATGACGATGAGGGCGATAACTCCCACGCTCACCAGTTTATCCAGGATAGAACCCAGCAGGCGCATTTCCAGTATCTGACTCACAAAGAGCCAGATAAGCACGAAAAGCATGATGCCCACGAAGATGTTCAGTGAGCGCGATTCCTTCATCAGACGATAAACATAGAACAGCAGCGAGGCTACCAGGAGAATATCGAGAAAGTCTTTGATGCCAAATTCTATCATGTGCGTCCCTCCTTCATTGCTTCTATTATCTTCACAGCCTCAGCAGCTTCTTTTACATCGTGCACTCTGAGGATGCTGGCGCCCTTCATCAGAGCGATGGTGTCGAGCACGGAAGTTCCATTGAGCGATGTCGTAGCATCTCCACCCAGCAGCTTGTATATCATACTCTTGCGGGAGATGCCTACCAGAACCGGAAGTTCCATCACGTTCAACTTCTCCATCTCATTATAAATCTGATAATTCTGGATGAGATTCTTGCCGAAACCGAAGCCTGGGTCGAGGATGATGTCCTTGGCTCCCAGGTCACGCAACTGCTGTACCTCTCTGGCAAAGCCCTTCATCATCGTTTCGAGCGTAGGCTGCACTGACATTAATATATAAGGTACCTTCAGTTCGCCCACCACCCGGAACATTTCAGGATATTCCTCCTGTCTCTGCTCCAGCGGCACATTGGCGATGCCTGTAATTCCACCTTCTGATACATCGTTGATGATGTCAGCTCCCCACTCCTCGATACACTTGCGTGCCAAGGTTGGGCGATAGGTATCTACTGAGACGGCAGCATCCGGCTGCTCTCTGCGAACGATGTCGAGAGCGAACTTCAGGCGTCTTCCCTCCTCCTCTTCCGATACTTCATCGGCACCGGGACGGATGGAGAAAGCGCCCACATCAATGATGCTTCCACCTTCTTCTATAATCTGATTAGCTCTCTGAGCTATCTCCATTTCTGTCTGTTTTCTACTGCCAGAGTAGAAACTGTCGGGCGTAACGTTCAGGATGCCCATCACCTGAGGGGTACTCAAATCCATCAAGCGCCCCTTGATATTAATCGTATATTCCATCGGATTATAACTCCTTAAGCCATTTCTTACCAGGCTTTGTATAACTCCAAGCTATAAGAGCAATAACAACAATAGAAGTTATCATAAAAAATAATGCTAAATAGCTCATGATTCTACAATTCTTTAAGCCACTTTTCACCCGACTTAGTATAAGTCCAAGCAATAAAACCAAGACTAAAAATCGAGCATACTAAAAAAAACAATGCCAAATAGCTCATAATTCTACAATTCCTTAAGCCACTTTTTACCTGGCTTTGTGTAAGTCCAGGCAAGAAAGCTTCCACCTATGATTGTTCCAACCACAAAGAAAAACAATAGTCCATTGTAAACTTCCATAACTTAATATTTTAAAATTCGATTAGCAATGCCCGCAAAAATGAAGGTCATTACTATACCAAATATAATTACTACATAATTTTTTACTCCAAACTCTCCTTGCAGAATTGGAGCAATACCACCAACCCCAGTTCCAGTAAACGTCAACTGAGATAAATTAAAGAAATAGCCTGCCAGCTTTTCCTTCCTTACTTTCGTTTTATCTTTTTCATCTCTACTACCCATAAAGAGCCTCACTTTCTAAAGATTCATCGAATATTTCTGCAAAAATAGAAAGAATATTCGAGATTACCATCATTTTTTGGGAAAATTGTTTGTTATGTCCATAATTTAGATTACTTTTGCACCCAAAATAACAGTTATAGACTATGGATATTTCAGAACTCTATCAGATTTACCAAGCGCACCCAGTGATTACCACTGACAGCCGCGACTGCCCAGAGGGCAGCATCTTCCTGGCTTTGAAGGGCGCATCGTTTGATGGCAACAAGTTTGCCGACATGGCTTTGGAGAAAGGCTGTGCCTATGTGATTGTTGATGAAAAAGAGTATGCCAAGGAAGGCGACGAGCGCTACATCCTCGTAGAGGATTGCCTCACCACCTTCAAGGAATTAGCCCGTGAGCATCGCCGCCACTTCGATATTCCTGTAGTAGGAATCACCGGAACCAACGGCAAGACCACCACCAAGGAACTCGTCTCTGCTGTTCTCGGCGAGAAGTTCAACGTGATGTTCACCCAGGGCAACTTCAATAATGATGTAGGCGTACCAAAGACGCTCTTCCGTCTCTCTCCGGAAAATGAGATTGCCGTTGTAGAGATGGGTGCTTCCCATCCTGGTGACATCCGAAAACTCGTGGAATACGTGGAACCTACCTGCGGTATGATTACCAACGTAGGCCGTGCCCACCTGCAGGGATTTGGCAGCTTCGAAGGCGTGAAGAAGACCAAGGGAGAGCTCTATGATTACCTCGCAGCCAACGATGCCCTCGTCTTCATCAATGCAGACAACGAGCATCTGATGCAGATGGCTGAGCAGCGCAACATCAACCGCCTCATCACCTACGGCAAGGATGAAAACTGCGATGTATGGGGAGATGTCATCTCCTGCGCTCCTTTCCTGAAGTTCCGCTGGCGCACCGAGAGTTTCGACTGGCATGAGGTTCAGACTCATCTCATCGGCTCTTACAATATCGACAACATGCTTGCCGCCATCACCATCGGTCTTCATTTCGATGTGAAGCCACAGCAGATAGATCATGCCCTGGAGAACTACATCCCAAGCAACAACCGTTCACAGCTGGAAGAGACGGCACACAATAAGCTGGTGGTAGATGCCTACAATGCCAACCCATCGAGCATGGCAGCCGCCATCGAGAACTTCCGCGTGATGGATGTGCCTCATAAGATGGCAATTCTCGGACAGATGGGCGAGCTCGGCGAAGTGAGCCACGAGGAGCATCAGAAGGTAGTAGACCAGTTGCAGGCAGCCGGTCTGGAGAATGTATGGCTGGTGGGCGATGAGTTCAAGGATATTCCATGCAGCTACCGCAAGTTCCAGAATGTAGAGGAAGTGAAGGAAGCGCTCAAGGCGAACCAGCCTCACGACCATTACATCCTCATCAAAGGCAGCAACAGCGTGAAGCTCTTCCAGCTTCCGGAGTTGTTATAAGAAATTTGAATGCACCCTGAAAAATTGATTTCAAGGATATAAAGAAGAATAAAAAAGTATCTTAGGATACTTGCTCATGTATCTTAAGATACTTGACAATGTATCCTAAGATACTTTGCAATATAGCTTCATGTGCCCATGAAGCTGTTTCATCGGCTAGCGAAATAAGTTTCATCTCTGGATGAAGCCTACTTGCTGCACATCCCCAGAAAATACTTATGAATCTCCAGACTTTCGTTCAGTTCCGGATGGAAGGCGGTAACCAGCTGGTTACCCTGACGGGCAGCCACAATCTTGCCATCTACCTCCGCAAGAACCTCAGCATCTCCCCACACCTCTTTAATATAAGGAGCACGGATGAAAGTCATAGGGACATTTCCCTCGATGCCCTTCATCGGAGCCTCGATGTAGAAACTGCCCAACTGGCGACCGTAGGCATTTCTCAAAGCCGTGATGTCCATCGAAGCAATACGCTGACTAGGCTCGCCCTCAATCTTCTTGGCAAGAAGAATCAAACCGGCACAAGTACCATAAACTGGCAAGCCGGCAGCAATCGCCTCCTTTACTGGCTCCATCAATCCCAGTTCATTCAAGAGTTTCGCCTGAGTGGTACTCTCACCGCCCGGAATAATCAAGCCATCCTTTGGCTGGTCCCAATCCTTCAACTGGCGAACCTCGAAACTATCCACGCCCAACTGAGCCAACTTCTGTCTGTGCTCAGCAAAAGCGCCTTGTAAAGCTAATACTGCTATTCTCATAACATACTTATCTAATATAAAAGCCCCTTCTTGTGCAGGAGGGGCTCTTATCCATTATCTCATCTATTACTTACCTCTTTCAGCCATGAGCAAAGCAATCTCCTGCTCATTGATACCTACCATTGCCTCACCGAGATCCTCGCTCAACTCAGCCAGCATCTTAGGGTCGTTGTAGTTGGTAACAGCCTTCACGATAGCCTGTGCACGCTTAGCTGGGTTACCGCTCTTGAAGATACCAGAACCTACGAATACACCCTCGGCACCGAGCTGCATCATCAGGGCAGCATCAGCTGGAGTAGCCACACCACCGGCAGCGAAATTAACCACTGGCAACTTGCCGTTCTCATGAACATACTTCACCAGGTCGTAAGGAGCCTGCAACTGCTTGGCTGCCTCGTAAAGTTCATCCTCGCTCATAGAAACCAGGCGGCGGATTTCGCTCTGCATCATACGCATGTGGGTAACAGCCTGAACCACATCACCTGTTCCTGGCTCACCCTTGGTACGAATCATCGTAGCACCCTCAGCAATACGGCGGAGCGCCTCGCCCAGGTTCTTGGCACCACAAACGAATGGCACGTCGAACTTAGTCTTGTCGATGTGATAAACATTATCTGCTGGAGAGAGCACCTCGCTCTCGTCAATATAGTCGATTTCTATAGCCTGAAGAATCTGAGCCTCAGCGAAGTGACCGATGCGGCACTTAGCCATTACAGGGATAGAAACAGCCTCCTGGATACCCTTGATCATCTTAGGGTCGCTCATACGTGAAACACCACCTGCTGCACGGATATCAGCTGGAATACGTTCCAGCGCCATTACTGCGCATGCACCTGCTGCCTCTGCGATTTTTGCCTGTTCTGGAGTTGTTACGTCCATAATCACACCACCCTTGAGCATCTGAGCCAAGTTGCGGTTCAATTCTTGTCTATTTTCTGTCATAATTCTTTTAATTTTATCTATTTATGCTTGCAAAGGAAACACTTTTCAGCGAAATAGCAGAAAAATATTCCATTTTCTGCAAACATTGAGTCATTTTGTATAAAGGATGATTCGCAAAAGTATAAGCCAAATTCCGAAATATACAAAACACAACACAGATTGAGCGACAAAGAACAATCTACAGAAAGCTTTCCTTTAAAACTTATATAAATAAACCTGTTGGCGGAATTAGTTTAGCGCATATTTAACCCTGCCAATCGGTCTATT